>LAHS01000788.1_pt1 | contig 59562 bp, 40 predicted proteins | sample 329651 | NCBI WGS metagenome assembly LAHS01 (sample SAMN03275699, study PRJNA271635) | activated sludge metagenome | isolation source: sample C-1 Sludge from hydrolytic chamber (first chamber) of Anaerobic...
GGAGGGGATGACCTGATAGCAACAAATAGCAAAGTTGCAAGGGAAATCATCCCCTCCTAACCTCCCCTTTCTAAGGGGAGGAACCGCTGCTACAGCTTTAACACCGGTTATCGCATGGTTTCTAAAAACAGCGTCCCACCGTCTTTATGTTATTACTTACGTTACTCTGTTACTCTGTCTTTAAAATAAGAATACTATGTCTCAAACCCACTAAAGCTACGAAAAAAATACTCTGTTACTCTGTCTTTAAAACACCAAAGCAACGAAAATAATACTCTGTTACTCTGTCTTTAAAATAAGATTACTCTGTCTCAAACCACCAGCTACTCTGTCTTTAAGCAAATGAGAGTGACTGGCAGCGATGGGAGCAGGCTACAGCTGCATGGTGACAAAGCCCAGGGAGAGCACGCTGAACTTCACGTTGCCCGCCTTTTTGAGCTCGGCGGCGAGGGCACAAATGGTGGAGCCGGTGGTCACAACGTCGTCTACAAGCAGCACGTGGCGGCCCGTCAGCGCCTCGGGACGCCGCAGCGTGAAGGCTCCCTCCACGTTCTCCATGCGCTGCCAGCGGTGCTTCTGCGTCTGACTCTCACTGAAGTTGGTGCGCTCAACCACGTCATCAGCCACGCCGATGCCCGTTACCCGCCCTATGCCTTGGGCTATGAGCAGGCTCTGGTTGTAGCCCCGCTCCTTCACTCTGGCGCGTGCCAGCGGTACGGGAACAATGAGTTCTATGCCCTCGAAGAAACCTCCGTCCATGAGTTCGCGTGCCGTCATGGTGCCCATCTGCAGCCCTATCTCCGCCCGCCGGCGGTACTTGAGCTCGTAGATAATGCGGCTGGCCTCGGCTCCTGCTCTGTAGTAGAACAGCGCCGCGCACCGTTCAACGGCCATCCTGCCCCAGAACATGCGCGCCATCTCGTTGTCGTAGGCGCTCCGACCGAAGCCCGTACGGGGCAAATGGAGGTTGCAGCGCGTGCAGATTATCTGCTCTCCGATGGCCAGACGGCCTCCGCACATCACGCAATGGCGTGGTGCCAGCAGGTCGAAGATGCGGGTCCAGAGGCTTGGCATGGTGATGGGTGGTGGGTGTTTGGGTGTTAGGTGATGGGTGATGGGTGTTGGGAGAGGGGGTGATGGGTGGCGGGTGCGGGATGATGGGTGCCGTTATTCGTCTACATCGAGCACCTGACGGATGACGTCCATTGTGAAGCCGCGGCCTAAAGCGAAGCGAATGAGCTTCATGTTGAGCTCGTAGTCGCTGCCTGCCTTTATGCTGTGGCGCTTGGAAGCTATGAGTGGGCGCAGCTGTTCTACGTATTCTGCGTCGGAAACCTCGTCGAGCACGGGGCCGTAAACGGACTTGTCAACGTGCTTGAGGTACAGGGCTTGCTCCACCTTGCGGCGCCCCCACTTGTTATAATGTATCTTGTCGCGCACGAAGAAGCGCGAGTAACGCTCGTCGTCAACGTACTTCTCCTTCACGAGATACGCCATGACGCGCGCCTGGGCCTCGTCGGCGAGGCCCCACTGGCGCATCTTTTCCAGCATTTCTCCGCTGCAGTGCTCGGCCCGCGAGCACAGGGCGGCGAGCTTGCTGAGGGCCTCCTGTTCGGTTATAGGTTTCATTTGACGGTTGATTTGGTCATTCTGTGCTTGCCGAAGCTGTCGGTCCGGGTCTCCGTTTGCGTGAACCCATGTTCGCGGAGCATGTCTTCAACGGCCTCGGCGTATAGCGGGTTGATTTCAAAATACAGGCTCCCGCCCGGCCGCAGGGCGCGGGCAGCGTAGCCGGAGATGGCCCGATAGAAGCACAGAGGGTCGTCATCGGGCACGAAGAGCGCCTCCCGGGGCTCGTGCTCCAGCACGTTGCGGGCCATGGTCTGCGCCTCCTGCCGGCAGATATAGGGCGGGTTGCTCACAATGATGTCCCACCGCGCCTTGTCGTTGGGCGGCTGCAGGGCGTCCTGACGGCGCAGGCGAACCTTTGCCCCCAGTGCTTCGGCGTTCTCGCGGGCCACGGCGAGGGCGGCAGGAGATATGTCCCACGCCGTTACCTTGGCGCCGGGAACGTCGAGAGTGAGGGTTATCGCGATGCAGCCGGAGCCCGTTCCAACGTCGAGAACGGCTGTTCCGGCGCCGCTGCCGGCACCGGTCGGGGCCGTTGCATCGTGCGTTATCCACTCACAGAGCTCGTAAGTCTCGGGCCGGGGAATAAGTACACCGGGCCTGACGTGGAACTCCCGCCCGCCAAAGTCGGCCCGGCGGAGCACGTACTGCACCGGAACACCTTTTTGGAGTGTGGTCATCATTTCGTTCAGAAAAAGGCTTTCGTCTGCCGATAATTGTGTAACTTTGCCCGTGTAGATATCTGTCAGCGAGAGTCCGAAGCGCACTTCGAGCACTGTCCGGACAATAGCTTTCGCCTCGCCTTCATCGTACAGGGGCGTTAGTCGGTGCCAGAGTTCGTTGAATGTCATATCCCTGCAAAGATAAGAAAAAACAGATGATAACGCAAAAGGAAACAGACGAAAAGTATATGCGCCGCTGTATTCAGCTTGCCCTCAATGGTAGAGCGAACGCGAAGCCCAACCCCATGGTGGGTGCTGTGCTGGTTGCGGGCGGCCGCATTATAGGAGAAGGCTACCATGTGCGCTGTGGCGAGAGTCATGCCGAGGTTAACTGCTTTGCCTCGGTGGCACCACATGACGAGCCGCTCGTGCCCCGCGCCACGCTTTACGTGAGCCTGGAACCGTGCTCGCACTATGGTAAGACGCCGCCATGTGCCGACCTCATCGTCCGCAAAGGCGTGCACCGGGTGGTTTGCGGGTGCATAGATCCCTTCGGTAAGGTGCAAGGGCGCGGCATCGAAAAGCTGCGCCAGGCCGGCATAGACGTAACGGTGGGCGTGCTGGAGGCCGAGTGCAAGGAGCTGAACAGTCGCTTCTTTACCTTCAATACGCGCCAACGGCCGTACATACTGCTTAAATGGGCGCAGTCGGCCGACGGCTTTCTCGACGACCACGGGCGCGCCTTTGCCTTCTCGTCGGCCTATACCCGCATGCTTGTACACAAGCTGCGGAGCGAGTACGACGCCATTCTGGTGGGGCGGGTGACCAACGAGAGGGAGCATCCCGGCCTCGACGTGCGCCTCTGGAGCGGCCCTTCGCCCGTGCGGATTGTGCTGAGCACCACCGCTGCGGGTGCCGAATGGCAGTCTTCTATCCAAGGAGTGCTGGCCCACTTGTACGAAAAAAAGAAGCAGAGCCTGATGGTGGAGGGCGGTGCCCGCACGCTGCAGAGCTTTATCAGTGCCGGTCTGTGGGACGAACTGCGCGTGGAGACGGCGCCCGTCCGTACCGGTGGCGGCACTCCGGCGCCATCTCTCCCCGCCTCGGCTACAGTGAGAAGCCGCGCCGAATACGACGGCCGCACCATCATCACCTACGCTCCCGCTGCCAGATAGTTGTGCATCTAAGTTTCAATCCGCCTGAAAGCAGGGCGCTGTTGGTGGCAAGTCGGAACTTTCGACAGGTGTCACATTCATGTGCGACAAGTGTCACACGATCGTGTGACACTTGTCAAAAGTTCCTGAACCATACTTCCGGCACCCTGAAAGGGCAGCGGCGGGAAGGCGATATACCTTATTTAATAACGCGATGCACCTTATCTAATAACGCGATATACCTTATATAATATAGCGGCTGATGGCTACCGGGCCTACCACAATGATGGTATTTTGCGGTTGATGTTGTACTTTTTACAACCGAAAGGGTGGAGATTTGAAGCTAAATGCGTATCTTTGCCGTTGAATTTAAAACAAGACAAAGATGAAATTATTACGTTACATATTTCCCGTAGGGGATGAGAATAAGAAAATGTCGGCCTTGTTGCTGGCCTCGAGAGTGATATTCGGACTGCTCTTAGCGCGCCACGGACTGGAGAAACTGATGAACTTCGGCACGCTGTCTGCACAGTTTCCCGACCCGTTGGGTGTGGGTGGCGACGTCTCGTTGGCACTTGGCATCTTCGGAGAGCTGGTTTGCTCGCTGGCTTTCGTGTTGGGTCTGCTGAGCCGTTTGGCCGTTATTCCGATGATGTTCACCATGCTCGTGGCCTTTGTTACGGTGCACGGAGGCTCCATAGCCGATGGAGAACTGGCGTTTCTTTACCTGGTCGTGTTCGCTCTGTTGTTCATCGCAGGGCCCGGAAGATATTCTGCAGACAGCTGGATAGGCCGCAAGTTCATTGGCTGAAGTTCGAGACAAGGCGCTATTTGCGGCCGAAGTCGGCCGGTATCTCACCCCATTTCTTCGTTTCCCATTTAAGTATGGGCGTGGTGATGGGGTGCGTTTGTAGCCATGCTTCGGCTCTTGCTATTACCTGGTAGAGCTGTTCGGTTTGCGGAGTGCGGGCGAGTTTGGTCTTGCATTGCTTCTTCCTGACCCACAGAATGGCGTTGTAGCTGTCGCTGTAGATGACTTTATCCTTGATGCCCCGTTGCTCCATGAGCGCCAGGGCGTGAACAATGGCAAGGAATTCGCCTATGTTGTTGGTACCGTGAACAGGCCCGTAGTGGAACACAACGGCCCCCGTGGCCAGGTCGATGGCCTGATATTCCATCGGTCCGGGGTTGCCCGAGCAGGCTGCATCCACAGCCCAAGCACTGGCACAAACATCTTTTGCCAATGGCAGCACGGTGTCATTGCGCCATGAGGGCGGGTTTTGAGGAAGTTTATCGTCGGATTTCATGTTCTGCGAGTGGTACAAAGCGGGTAACAGTATATAAGAAACCGTTCAGCGGGAAGCCATGAGGCTTCCCGCTGAACGATTCGTTTTTTACATTCTCTCCGGTACTTCAATGCCCAGAAGAGCCATGCCGTTCCTGATTACTTTGGCCACATTGCGGGCCAGCAGCACGCGGAAGCGCTTGGTGCCGGGGGTCTCGGCGTTCAGAATACTGTAGTCGTGATAGAACTGGTTGAACTCCTTGGTGAGCTCGTAGCAGTAGTTGGCAATGCCTGCAGGGTTGTAGTTCTCGCCTGCATCCTTAACGGCAGCACCGTATTCGTTCATCTTCTGGATGAGTGCCACTTCCTTCTCGTTGGGCATGTAGTCATCTTCGGGGACGTTGCTGCCGGCTTGCGGCTGCTCACTTGCCTTGCGCATGATGGAACGGATGCGTGCATAAGTGTACTGAATGAACGGACCAGTGTTGCCGTTGAAGTCGATACTCTCGGCTGGATTGAAGAGCATGTTCTTTCGGGCGTCAACTTTGAGGATGAAATACTTCAGCGCTCCCAGGCCTACTATGCGTGCTATGTCCTGCTTCTCGTCCTCACCCATGTCGTTGAACTTGCCCAGCTCGTCGCTTGTCCGGCGTGCTTCGGCCGTCATCTGGGCTATCAGATCGTCGGCATCTACGACCGTTCCCTCCCTTGATTTCATCTTTCCGTTGGGCAACTCCACCATTCCGTAGGAGAAGTGGATGAGGTCTTTGCCCCATTTGAAGCCCAACTTGTCGAGCAGGATGGACAGAACCTGGAAGTGATAGTTCTGCTCGTTGCCCACCACATATATCATCTTGTCGATGGGGAAGTCGTGGTAACGCATCTCGGCCGTGCCGATGTCCTGCGTCATATACACCGATGTGCCGTCAGAACGGAGCAACAGTTTCTGGTCAAGACCCTCTTTTGTGAGGTCTGCCCATACGCTGTTGTCATCCTTTCTGAAGAAGATACCCTTGCTGAGTCCTTCTTCCACCTTCTTTTTTCCCTCGAGGTAGGTATTTGATTCATAGTATATCTTGTCGAAACTCACGCCCAGCGCCTTGTATGTTTCATCGAAACCGGCGTACACCCAGCCATTCATTTGCTGCCAGAGTGCCCGTACCTCGGGGTCGCCTTGTTCCCATTTTACGAGCATCTCGTGAGCTTCCCTGATGAGCGGAGCCTCGTTCCTGGCCTTTTCCTCGGCCTTCTCGGCATCCATCCCGGCAGCTGTGAACTGCTGTTTCAGCTGCTCGCACTCGGCTTTATAGTGCTTGTCGAACTCTACATAGAAGTCACCAATCAGGTGGTCGCCCTTCTTGTGGGCCGTTTCCGGCGTGATGCCGTTGCCCCACTTGAGCCATGCCAGCATGGACTTGCAGATGTGTATGCCGCGGTCATTTACGATGTTGGTCTTCACAACCTTGTTACCATTGGCCTCCATGATTTGTGCGAGCGACCATCCGAGCAGGTTGTTGCGCACGTGACCCAGATGGAGAGGCTTGTTGGTGTTGGGCGATGAGTACTCAATCATTACCAGCGGGGCGCCGGCTCCGGCCTTTTTGTGGCCGAAGTGCTCATCGGCATCGATGTCGGCGAGCAGCTCCATCCACGCCGCGGGGGCGATGACGAGGTTCAGGAAGCCGCCAACCACGTTGTACTTTGCCACCAGCGGGCAGCTTGCTGCAATGCTTTGGCCTATTTCCTGTGCCGTTTCATCGGGCTTCTTGTGCGATAGCTTGAGGAATGGAAACACCACCAGCGTGAGATGACCCTCAAAAGTAGCCTTGGTCTTTTGCAGCTGCACCATCGTGGCAGGTACGTCTTGGCCGTACAGATCCTTAACGGCAGCAACGACGGCACTGCATATTTGGTTCTCTATATTCATACAGTAAAATACATAAAAACGTTGAAGACGGATGCAAAAGTACAAAAAATAATCCGTACCCTTGGTGCCCAATGGAATAAAAATGCTAATTTTGCAATCATTAAAGTCTTATAGTATGAAAATTGAAAACAGGCGTCAGGGGCGCCGGTCTTTCTATCGTGAACTCAAGGATTATGTCTTGCTGGCGCTTGCCATGCTGCTGGGAGCCACCGGGTGGGTTGTCTTTCTGCTGCCCAACGAAATCACCACGGGCGGCATTCCGGGCATTGCGTCGGTGGTTTACTGGGGAACAGGGCTGCCCGTACAGGTAACCTACATGGGTCTTAACGCCCTGTTGCTGGTCGTGGCACTGCGAGTGCTGGGCTGGCGGTTCTGCCTCAAGACCATCTATGCTGTCCTGCTGTTCACGCTCTTCTCAGGAGTTCTGCAGCATTATGCCGCAGGCACGCACCTTTTAGCCGACCAGAAGTTCATGGCTCTCATAGTAGGAGGCGCCTTCTGGGGCGGCAGTGTGGGTCTTGGACTTGGCGCCGGAGGCAGCACGGGGGGCTCCGATATCATCGCGGCGATGGTGAACAAGTACCGTGATATCTCCCTGGGGCGCATCATCCTGATGTGTGATCTCGTCATCATCACCTCCAGCTACCTCGTTCTTCACGACTGGGAGAAGGTTCTCTACGGCTATGTACTGCTCTTTGTTGCCAGCTTCTGCGTCGATCAGGTGGTCAACTCCATGCGCCGCTCGGTGCAGTTCTTCATCATCTCCGATAAATACGAGCTCATAGGCAAGGCCGTTAACCGGATTGTGCAGCGCGGTTGTACGGTCTTCGACGGCCACGGCTTCTACTCCGGACAGAAGGTGCAGGCCCTCTTCGTGATTGCGAAGAAGAGCGAATCGAACGCCATCTTCCGCCTCATAGACGACATAGACCCCGACGCCTTCGTAAGCCAGAGCGCCGTGATAGGCGCCTACGGGCTGGGTTTCGACCGCTTCAAGGTGCACGGCAAGGCCGAAGACAAGGTGGTGCTGCAGGAACTCGTGGGCGCTGAAAACAAGGAGCAAGCATGAAAAAGGTCCTTAAACGCAGCCTCCTGGTGCTCCTGCTGCTCGCCGTTATGGTGCTGGCGGGCGGCAGCTGGTACATGCTCGACTTCGCGCTCCTGCCCGGCGAGATGCACGGGCGCGACGTGCAGGGCAGTTACAACACCGTACTGGAGGAGAACCCCGAGCTCCGTCCGTGGCTCGACAGCCTGATGCAGCACCGCGCCCTGCACGATACAACGGTGCTCATGCGCCCCGGCGAGCGCCACCACGCACTCTACGCACGCGCCCCGAAGCCTACTGACAGGGTGGCGGTGCTGGTTCATGGCTACAAAGACAGTGCCGTGGGCATGCTCCACATAGCCCACATTTACGCCCTAATGGGCTACAACGTGCTGCTGCCCGACCTGCATGCGCACGGCCGGAGCGAAGGTAAGGCCGTGGAGATGGGGTGGAACGAGCGCCTTGACGTACTGCGCTGGCTGGCCGTGGCCAACAGATTGTTCGCCGACTCTACCGGTACAACGCGCCAGGTGGTGCACGGCATCTCGATGGGTGCGGCCACCGTGATGGGCGTTTCGGGCGAAGCTGTGCCCCCTTACGTGAAGTGCTACGTCGAAGATTGCGGCTACACCAGCGTATGGGACGAGTTCTCATGCCAGCTGCGCGATATGTTCGGTCTGCCCGAATTTCCGCTTCTCTACACCACCTCGGCCCTTTGCAGGGTGCGTTACGGGTGGAGTTTCGGCCAAGCCTCGCCCCTGCGGCAGGTCAGCCGGTGCCATAGGCCGATGCTCTTCATCCACGGCGACGCCGATACCTACGTGCCTTACGCCATGCTGCGCAGGCTTTACGACGCCAAGCCGCAGCCCAAACAGCTGTGGATAGGCCGCGGTTCGGCCCACGCCCGCAGCTATCAAGACCACCGCAGTGAGTACTCCCAAGTGGTTGCAGGCTTCGTGGAGCGGTACATCAAACCGTGAGCGGGGAACGTAAATTACGGCAATAATGCTTTACGAAACGCCCTGCAGCAACGGCTCGGGTTTTCTGCAGCGCCGTTGGAGGGCCGGAATAAGCCGAAAATCAGCATTTCCGTAAACCGCTGAAAACCAACAGTTTGCGTCTCGCCCCATGTTTTCAGCTTTCTTGAAGGATAGCTTCAGCGCCCTTGAAGGTGCCCTTCAAGAGCCTTGGAGCTATCCTTTTACGACCCGGAATACATTATCCGGAGGCCAAAAATACCCCTTTCGGGAGTCCGAAAGGGGTAAAATGCGTATCTTTTTCCGTATCTTCAGCGGTCGTGAAGCCGTTTTCCGGCGTTTTAAGTCGCCGTGGGCAGCTCTTTCAATCCATAAAAACGGAGCCTTTGGCAGGCAAGTTTCCTTACACCGCCGGCCTCACTCGGGCTTGAGAGGCGAGGCCTTCACACCCTCGAAAGTGAGCTTCACGGGGCGTATGGTGCCGTCGGCATCGAACTCGAGGCGGTCTATGCACACCACCCGATGGTTGCCGTCGGTCTCTCCCTGAGGGCGTCTGTGGTACACGATGTAGAACTCATCCGCCCCCTGACCTTTGATAACGGAGTGGTGACCGGCGCCGGTAGCCACCTCGGGGTCCTGCTGCAGTATCTTTCCTATGCGCCTGAAGGGGCCCAGCGGCGAGTCGCCTATGGCGTAGGCCACGCAGTAATCGGGGCCTGTCCAGCCGCCCTCGGACCACATGAAGTAGTATTTGCCACCGCGTTTGAGCATGAAGGGGCCCTCTACATAGTTCTGCGGCGTTATCTCCTTGTACGTAGTGCCGTCCTCGAAGGGCACCAGGTGGAGCAGGTCGGGCGCCAGTTTAACCACGTTGCAGTGCCTCCAGCCGCCGTAGTACATGTACCACTGGCCGTCGTCATCGCAGAACACGAACTGGTCAATGGGCTGTGCGCCGTTCACGATGTGGCCTATGAGGGGCTTGCCTATGGCGTCACGGAACGGTCCTTCGGGCTTCTGGGCCACGGCTACGCCTATTCCGCCCGCTTCACCCTCATGTACATCGTTGGCGGAGAAGAAGAAATAGAACCTGTTGTTGGCCTTTACCACCGCCGGAGCCCACATGGCACGGCGCGCCCAGGGCACGTTGTAGGCGTCGAGTACGTGGTAATGCTTGGTCCAATGCACCAAGTCGGGCGACGAGAAGGCGTCAAAATGCGTCTGTTCGGCGTAAGGTGCCGAGTAAGTTGGGTAGACCCAGTAGCGCTGTTCTATAACAACAGCCTCCGGATCGGCGTACCATCCGCTGGCTATAGGGTTGCCACCGGCAGGCTGTTGGGCCGTGGCAGCCGCGGCAGTGCACAGCAGGGCGGCGGCAAGAAGAAACTGTTTCATGGGTTGTTTAATTTGTTTTTGATTGCTGTCATTCGTTTGCGGCGGTCCATGTCGTAGGTTCGGCCGTGCGTTTCTATGAAGTCGAAGAGGGCATAAGCCTTCTCCAGGAGGCCGTCGGCCTGCGGTTTGGAGACCATGCCGGCCTCGGTGTAGAAGAGGTTAGCCAGCATGTCGAGGCGGTAGAGGTAGTCGGCAGGGTGGCTGCTCCGGAGCATCGATAGTATGTCCGGTACCGAGGCGTTGCGCCACAGCTCTGCCTCGCCGAAGTATTGGGCGTAGAGTTTCTCCGTTTCCTGCCTGCGTTCTTCCACCTCCTTCTTCTCCAGAAGGCGCTGCAGGGCGGCCATGAACTCGCGGATGAGCCGCATGATGTAGTCTCTCTCAATCATAGTTGTGGGTTTGGTTTTGGTTTTCCAGGTTCTTGATGTAGCGGTACAGCTTGCTGTAAAAGGGGTGGCGGGTCAGCGTGGGCACGTTACCAAGGATGATGAGTTTCATCCGCGCCCGGGTAATGGCAACGTTCATGCGGCGCAGGTCGCGCAGGAAACCAATCTGTCCGTCGGCATTCGCGCGGACCAGCGATATGAGTATGACGTCGCGCTCCTGCCCTTGGAAACCGTCGACGGTGTTCACGCTGATGAGTGCCCGGTAGGGTTTAAAGAACGCGCGCTGCCTGATGAGCCTGCGCAGGTACTGCACCTGGGCGCGGTAAGGGGAGATGATGCCCACGTCGATGCGCTCTTCGAGGATGCGGCTCTTGCCTATCTTGGTGAAATATTGCTCCAGTGTAGCCAGCGTTTGCTCGGCTTCGGCCTTGTTGATGCGGCCGAACGATTCGCCTACAAACTCCTCGCCGGCGGGCTGCTCGTTGCCGTCGGCATCGGCGGGGGCGGCCTCGCGCCACTCCATCGGCACGTCGTAGTCCAGTATGCCGCGGTGTTTGATTTGCGGAGCCGACTGCACCTGCCCGTCGTAAAACCAGTTGGAAGAGAAGCGCATGATGTCTTCGTGCATGCGGTACTGCACCTTGAGCAGTGTCACCACTTCGGGTTTGTTCTCCACAATGCGCTCCATGAGCGTCTTGCCGAGCCCTCCCTTGAGCGCTGCAATGCTCTTTACCGTGGGCGGAAGCTGGCAGTGGTCGCCCGCAAGCACCACTCTGCCGGCCTTGCGGATGGCTATCCAGCACGCTGCCTCGAGCGCCTGGGCGGCTTCATCGATAAAAAGCGTGCCGTACTTCTGTCCTTCGAGCACGCGGTTGGCCGAGCCCACCAGCGTTGAGGCTATGACACGGGCCTCGCCAAAGAGGTCGGCATTGATGCGGAGCTCTACCTCCGTGGCTCTCGACTTGAGCCTGTCGAGCTTCTGGTGGTAGCTTTCCGTGCGCCCGCGACGCTGACCGCGCAGCTCGCGGATGGCCTTACGGATGGCCCACAGCTGCGGATAGTCGGCATGAGACTCAAACCTGCGCTCGTAGGTAAAGCCCAGCATCTTGTCGTTCACACGTGTGGGGTTGCCTATACGCAGCACATTGACGCCGCGGTCTACGAGCTTCTCGCTTATCCAGTCTACCGCCATGTTGCTTTGAGCGCATACAAGAACCTGGCTTTCGCGGCGCAGCGTCTCGTAAATAGCTTCCACTAAGGTGGTTGTCTTGCCCGTTCCGGGAGGCCCGTGCACCACGGCCACGTCCTTTGCCCGCAGCACTTGGTTCACTGCCTGCTCCTGTGTGGGGTTGAGCCAGGGGAACTTCATGGGCTCGAACGAGAACGTTGCGACCGGCTGGTGCGAGTAGAAAAGGTCGCGTAAGCTGGCCAGCCGGTTGCCCCGGGCATTCATTACGCGGTCCAGGGCGGCAAACATCATCTGGTAACTCGTCTCGTCGAAGAAGAGCTGAACGCCCAACCTCTCGGCCTGCTGCAGGTCGGCAATGTGGCTGCCGTCGGGCACCGACACCACCATTCGGTCTCCGTCAACGTACGAAACGGTGCCGTTGAAGGGGTAGTAGGTGATGGGTGACGGGTGTGGGGTGGCGGGTGATGGGTGGTGGGTGTTGGGAGATGGGTGACGGGTGATGGGGTTCGTGCGGAAGAAAACAACGGGTTTGCCGAACTCGAAGTTGTGTTCAATGTCGGTGTCTTCGGTCCTGAATACCTCTACCGTTAGCTGATTGAGCGAGTTGTAGTAGCTTTTGCCCACCCTGAGGGGGAACCAAGCGTCGCCGCGTTTTACCTTTCGGGCCAGTCCCAGGGTCTCGGTCTGCTTGCGGAAGGCCTCCTTCTCGGTGCTGTACTCCAACTGCAAGAGCAGCTTCTGGCGCTGTAATTCGGCGATGGGTGAGCTTTGTGTCATGCTGCAAAGGTACTAATTTGTCTGAAAACAGGATGAAAACGGCACAAAAATATTATCTTTGCACAGATGGAAACCATAAAGATAGAAAACCTGACGATAGGCTACGGCGACAAAACTGTGGCCCGGAACATCAGCGGTTCGATATGCAGCGGCCGCCTGACGTGCCTCCTCGGCGAGAACGGAGTGGGCAAGTCGACCCTGCTGCGCACCCTGGCAGGATTCCAGCCGGCCATCAGCGGCAGCGTTACCTATACCGCGGAACCCGGCCTGAAGCCCGGTTCGGGCGGGCGAAAGCTGGCCAAAATCGTTAGTGTTGTGCTCACGCAGAAGCCCCATGTGCACAACATTACCGTGGCGGAGATGGTGGGCATGGGCCGTGCTCCGTACACCAACTTCTGGGGAACGCTCTCTGCAGCCGACCGTGAGATAGTTTCCCGCGCCATGCAGCTGGTGGGCATCGGCTCCATGAGCCACCGCATGGTGCACACCTTGAGCGATGGAGAGCGCCAGAAGGTGATGATTGCCAAGGCGCTGGCACAGCAGACGCCCGTTATCTTGCTTGATGAACCGACGGCGTTCCTCGACTTTCCGAGCAAAGTTGAGATGATGCAGCTGCTCCACAGGCTTGCAGCAGAGATGGATAAAACCGTCTTTCTCTCCACCCACGACCTGGAGCTGGCCCTCCAGATAGCCGACATGCTCTGGATGATGAACCGCACCCGCGGCCTTACCATCGGCACCCCGCGCCAGCTGGCGGCACAGGGAGTGCTGAGTGAGTACGTGGAAAGGAACGACATCAGCTTCGACAAGGAGACGCTGACCATACGGGTAAGGAGCCCGCAGCGGCTCCCCGGGCAGGAATAAGCGGAACTTCAGGATTACGGCAGCATAAAGGCGTTATCCCAGACGGATAACTTTTTTGATGTCTTTCAGCGTCTTGTCGAACGGTCCTGAGTGCTCCAGCTTGAGTGTGCACATGGCAGCAGCAAACTTGCCGGCCTCCTCGTAGCCCGCTCCCTGCGAGCGGCAGTAAAGGTAACCGGTAGCATACGTGTCGCCGCAGCCCGTTGCATCCACCACCTTAGACGGCACATAAGCCGGTATCTCGTAGAATTTGCCTTCGGCGTAGATGAGCGAACCGTAGCTTCCCAGCGTCACGATGACCTCGCGAACGCCGTATTCGGCCAGCTTGAGTGCCACCGAACGCGGATTGCGCGAGCTGGTGATGACCTCCATCTCGTGCTCGTTCAGCTTCACGATGTCGGTAAAGTTGAGCACCCGCTCCTTGTCTTTCCAGTCTATGGCATGCACGTTTTCGCCCCTTACCTCGCGCAGGTAACCCTGCACGTCGATGGAGATGAGGCCGCGCGTGGATAGGAATTCCACCACGTCGGGCGAGAAGTCGTCGTTCAGCAGCGAGCCTAAATGGTACACGCGGGCCTGCTCCGTCAGCTTCATCTCGTCCACTGTAAAGGGGTCGGCCTTAGCTAATACGCGCTGGGTGCGGTTGTTCGAGTTCTCTCCATATTTGTTTTCGAAGTACACCGTGTGCTGACTGGGGTAGCAAGTTACGTCTATTCCGGCCTGTCGCATTAGCTCCACTTCCTTCATCTGGCCGCGTCCAACCTTGGTAACGAGCCGGAACGACACCGCCGGGGGCAGCCTGTTCATGCCGTAAGCCATGTAGAACGATGTTCCGCCGGCCATGTAAACGGTTTGTTCCGGCGTGATTATCTTATCGCGGGTGATGTGCCCAATGCAGCAAATATCTATCATCTTCTTTCCGAGTTAGGGTGTAAGGCAGCGTCGTTGGGCGCCGGTGAGCCGTCGCGGGGCGCCGCCTTATCAGTTATTGTATCGTGCAAAGATAGTTTTTTTGTAACATACAAGCAAACAAAATTGAAAAATATTGCGTTTTGATGCACTCGCTCGACCTCTCCGGGTGCCTGTTTCCGGGTGCGCGAATGTCTGTTTCCGGGTGCGCGAATGCCGCCCGCAGCGGTGTTGAAGGATAGGAGCAGGAACTTTCGACAGGTGTCGCACAATCTTTCGACACTTGTCACACAATCTTTCGACACCTGTCAAAAGTTCCTGAAGTTGCCCTTTTGGTCGGAAAAGTCAGGTTAGCAGCGTATTTATTCTGCTTTTGTACGTTCATTGAGAGCAGCAAACCATCAGCAAAAAGATTGCCACAAGTCAAACTGGTAACCTCCCCTTAGAAAGGGGAGGCGGAGGAGGGGATGAGCAGATAGCGGCAAACAGCAAAGCTGCAAGGGAAATCATCCCCTCCTAACCTCCCCTTTCTAAGGGGAGGAACCGCAACAACGTGAGGGCGACAACATGCAAAAGATGGAGGGAAAGCGCATCTGTTAAAAGGTATAAGCGGACAGCCTCTGCGACGATACGGGCTGCCGTGCGGATTGCCTTGCCCCGAACAGCAACGAAAGGAATGAAGAAATGGCTTACTGAGAGGAAGCAGCAGCCGGCCGATTGGCGGGAAGGAAGAATTTTGAGGTTTTGCTTTCGTCTTTCATTTATTTGCCGTACCTTCGCACATTGAAAGTATATGAACCAACAGGAATGAGCAAGAAACAGGTACTTCTCATCAATGACATCTGCGGATACGGCAAGGTTGCCACCGCTGCCATGCTGCCCCTGCTCTCGTACATGGGGCATTCAGTCTACAATCTGCCCACCGCCCTGGTGTCTAACACGCTCGATTACGGCACGTTCAACATCCTTGACACTACGGAATACATCAAGGGCGTGTTTCCCGTTTGGCGTGAGCTGGGCTTCAGCTTCGATGCCATTGCCACGGGTTTCATCGTCTCCGAGCGGCAGGCCGGCATCGTTTCGCGCTACTGCCAGGAGCAGGCAGCGGGCGGAACGCTCATCTTTGCCGACCCTATCATGGGCGACGAGGGCAAGCTCTACAACGGAGTAACGCCCGCGACCATAAGGAGTATGCGCGAGATGCTATCGGTTGCCCACCTTTGTTACCCCAACTATACCGAGGCCTGCTATCTTACCGGGCGCGAATACAGGCCTGAAGGGGTCTCGGAAGCCGAAGCCCGCAGCCTTCTGAACCACCTGCGGAAGATTGGAAGCAAGTCGGCACTCATCACGAGCATACCCGTTGACGGTACTCCTACGGTGGTTGGCTACAACCAAACGACCCAAGAATACTTCCTGTTGCCCTACACCGAGATTCCCGTTCACTTCCCCGGAACGGGCGATATCTTCTCAGCAGTCCTCATAGGGCACCTGCTCGACGGCGAACCTCTGGAGCAGAGCACCCGGCGAGCCATGGATGCTGTGTGGACACTCATTGACCTCAACAAGGAAAATGCCGACAAGAAACGCGGCATTCCGCTTGAGAACTACCTCGAAATCGTGAAGAGAAAGGCCTGACGGAATACATTCTATGGATTGGTTTAACGGACTTTTTGCCATTCAGTCGTCAATACAGACCATCGTGGTGCTGTCTGCCATCTGTGCCGTAGGCCTGGCTCTGGCCAAGCTCAAGGTAATGGGCGTGTCGCTCGGAGTGGCCTTCGTGTTCTTTGTAGGCATCGTTGCCGGCCACTTCGGACTGTCAGTTGACCATGAAGTGCTCGACTATGCCGAGACTTTCGGCCTTGTGCTGTTCGTTTACATGCTGGGTTTGCACGTGGGTCCAAACTTCTTCAACTCGCTTCGTCATGAGGGTATGCCGCTCAACATGTGGTCGCTGGCCGTCATCTTGTTAGGTACGGCGATGGCGTTGGTAATGAGTCCGCTCACCGGAGTGAGCCTTCCCGACATGGTGGGACTGCTTTGTGGCGCCACGACCAATACCCCCGCGCTGGGTGCTGCACAGCAGGCGCTCAACCATCTCGGCCAACCATCGGGCTCGCTGGCCTTGGGCACGGCCGTTACTTATCCGCTGGGCGTGGTGGGAGTGATACTGGCAATGGTGGTGCTGCGCAGGTTCTTCGTGCGCCCCGATGACCTCAAAGTCCGCTCGGGCAATGAAGACAACAAGACGTACATCGGCGAATACCGGGTTGAGAACCCCGCCCTGGACGGCAAGACCATAGCCCAGGTGGCACAGCACACGATGGACAAGTTCATCATCTCGCGCATCTGGCGCGGCAAGGAGGTGATAGTTCCCTTCGCAAACACCGAACTACACAAGGATGACGACCTGCTGGTGGTCACCACGCGGCACGAGGAGGAGGCCATGGAGCTGCTCTTCGGCGAGAAAGTGAACCGCAACTGGAACAAGGAAAAGATAGACTGGAACCACATAGACTCTACGGTAGAGAGCCGTGAAATCATCATCAGCCGCACCGTTCTCAACGGTAAAAGGCTGGGAGAGCTGCAACTTCGCAACGCTTACGGCGTGAATGTGAGCCGCGTGTTCCGTGGAGATATCAAGCTGCTGGCCACCGACAGCCTGCGACTGCAGTACGGCGACCGCGTTGTATGCGTGGGTGAGCACGATGCGTTGCACAATGTTTCGCGCTTCTTCGGCAATGCAGAGCGCCGACTCAATGAACCCAACGTGGGTAGTATATTCCTGGGAGTCATCCTCGGACTTGCTTTGGGCACCATTCCGCTATCCCTTCCCGGCATGAGTGCGCCCGTACGGCTCGGCATAGCCGGCGGTCCTATCGTGATGGGTATCGTTGTTGGCGCGCTCGGTCCGCGCATGCACATCATCTCCTACACCACCAATTCCGCCTCGCTCATGCTCCGCAAGTTCGGGCTCAGCCTCTACCTGGCCTGTCTGGGGCTCGATGCAGGCAAGGATTTCTTTGCCACCGTGGTGCGTCCAGAGGGCATTATGTGGATTGGGTTGGGCTTTCTGCTTACCGTGGTGCCCGTGTTAGTGGTGGGCTTGGCAGTCCTGCAAACCCGCAAGTTCGACTTTGGAACCATCTGTGGCATCCTCTGCGGCAGCATGGCTAACCCCATGGCGCTGGGCTATGCCAATGATACAATAGAGGGCGACACGCCGAGCATCTCCTACGCCAGCGTCTATCCGCTGGGCATGTTCCTGCGGGTAATCATCGCGCAGGTAATCATCATGTTCTTGGTTTAAGGTTTTCTTTCAAGAAGTTATCGCTTCGCTTCGCTCGCGGAGAAGTTAAGGAAGATGAAAGAAGGTAAAGCCTTTAGTAGGTAGTTAGCGCTCGCTGCGCTCGCGGAGAAGTTAAAGAAGATACAGGAAGTTAAAGGCCAATGGCTCTGCTCTTAGGAGTGGGGGCGTTGGCCTTTGTGTTTTGGGGGGATGAAAGGGCAGGACGGGGAACTTTTGACACTTGTCGAATGATTGTGTGACAAGTGTCGAAAGATCGTGCGACAAGTGTCAAAAGTTCGTGCTTATATACTTTCAAGCCCTTGAAGCACATTTTCACCGCCACGGTGTGTTGCTTCAAAATCGCAATTTGATTGCTTTTTGCGTCGTTTCTTTATTCGCCTTGTAGGCTAAAAACAAAAAATCAACGGTTCTGCATCTTGTTAACAGAACCATTGGCCTTTAACTTCCTGTATCTTCTTTAACTTCTCCGCGAGCGCAGCGAGCGCTAACTACCTACTAAAGGCTTTACCTTCTTTCATCTTCCTTAACTTCCAAACGAGCGCAGCGAGCGCTAACTACCTACTAAAGGCTTTAACTTCTTTCATCTACCTTAACTTCTTTAACTTCTTAAAATCCCCCTTGCTAAAACTCCGGTTGGCACCTGAAGGTAACCTGCCTGCCCGTGAGCGGATGGCGGAACGTTATCTCCGCGGCATGTAGATAGAGGCGTTGGGACTTGTGACCGTACAGTTCATCGCCCTTAATGGGGATGTTGAGGCCCTCTGCATGGGCGCAGTGAACACGCAGCTGGTGCGTGCGGCCCGTGTGCGGCCATAGCTCTATGCGGCCGTTACCTATATAGTGGTAGCAGGTTACGGCCTCCTTGCCGAGCGTGAAGTCGACCAGTTGGCGCGGCCGGTCGTTGATATCGGGGCGCAGAGGCAGGTTGATGGTGCCGTGGTTGCCTGCAGGCAGCGAGCTGACGGCCGTCTCCAGCAAGGCCACATACTTCTTGCTGACGGCGTGAACCCTGAACTGCCGCTGCAAATCCTTGTAGGCATCCATGGTCTTGGCTATCACCAGGAGGCCGCTGGTGGCCATGTCGAGGCGGTGAACCATCAGCGGACTGTCGCTGCCGGCGTACCGCTGCCGCATGAAGTCATAGACCGAGGCGCGCCGGCTCTTGCCCGGAACGCTCAACATGCCGGCCGGTTTGCTTACTACTGCTATGGCTTCGTCTTCGTATAGCATTGTGGGGCGGCTGTTGTCGTCGGCCTCCAGCGGGTTAGGTTGCACCTCCAGGCCCTGCAGCATCCAGCCCAGCAGGGGCTTGCACTTGCCGTTGCAGGCCGGGTAGAAGTGCAGATGGCGGCGTAACTCCTCGCGAGGACTCTCGCCCCACCAGAACATCGCCATGCAGAGAGGTCGCAAGCCGTGGCCGTAAGCATACTGCAGCAGCTTGGGCTCGCAGCATTCACCCGAGCCGGAGGGGGGTATCGCCGCGTCGTCATGATGGTAGTCGCGGAATATTTGGATAAGATTGCGGCGCCCGCCGTTGGCATTCAGCAGGCTGAACTGTGAGAAGAGCCAGTGCTGCAGCTCGTCGCTCTGCTGCTTGCGCTGCCGCTTCAGGTCCTCAATCTCGTGCCGGCTGGGTGCGATTTCGGCCTCCTTGGCGGCAATGGTGGCCTGCCATCGGGCTTTCAGTCGCCGGAGTTCGGCCTTCTGGAACTGGCTTTCGCGTGTGAGCTCTGCCTCCTCCGCCGTGCTCAGGTTGCCCCGAAGGCGCCGTTCGTCGCGCCGCCTTTTGGCCTCGGTGGCGGTTTGCTTCATGGCAGCAAGCTCGCTCTCGGCCTGCCGGTGCAGTGCTTCCAGCTCGTTCTCGGCCTGCAGCAGCGCCTCGCTGTGCTCCAGTTGCGATACTATTTGGTTGATGTTGCTAATCTCCTGCTCCTTAGTTTTGAAGTAACCATTGGGCTGCAGGTAATCAAAAACGGCGGGAACGAAGGGTGAGAAATCGGGTGATGGGTGATGGGTGATGGGTGTTGGGTGGTGTTGGGTGATGGGTGATGAAGGCTGGGTGATGGCAGGCGAGTCGAAATAATCTATCTGTCCGCTGTACGCCTGCAGGTAACCAAGGCGGGTGGTGGGTGTTGGGTGATGGGTGGCAGTGGGGCCGTAGATGGTCATGCCGGGGATGGCAGAAAGCTGCTGCAAGGCGTATCGGGTAAGCTCCTGCTCGTGCTGCTCGATGCGGTCAAGGCCGATGGAGGTCATGTAATCAATGGCAACGGCAAGCCCGTGGGTGGCTATGTAGTCGGGAGTTCCGGCCTCGAACTTCAGCGGTGGGCGCTCGAAAGTTGTCTTCTCGAAGCTCACATTCTCAATCATTTCGCCCCCACCCTGGTAAGGCGGCAGCCTGTCGAGCCAGTTCTCCTTGCCATAGAGCACGCCTACGCCCGTGGGACCGTACATCTTGTGGCCGCTGAAAGCAAAGAAGTCGCAGTCCAGCTGCTGCACGTCAATCTTGAAGTGCGGGGCACTCTGCGCCCCGTCTACTACCACCGGCACGCCGTGCTCGTGGGCTATACGTATCATATCCCGCACGGGGTTGACGGTTCCCAGCACGTTACTTACGTGGGTAATGCTTACTATCTTGGTGCGTGGTGAGAAGAGTTTCTCGTATTCCTCCTGCCGGAGCACGCCCTCATCGGTCATGGGAATGACGCGCAGACGGAAGCCTTTCTTCTGTGCCTGCAGCTGCCAGGGCACGATGTTGCTGTGGTGCTCCATCACCGAAAGGATGACTTCGTCGCCCTCTCCCAGGAAAGCATCGCTGAAGGAGGAGGCCACCAGGTTCAGTCCTTCGGTGGTTCCGCGGGTGAAAACAATCTCGGTCGTGGAGCGTGCGTTGATGAACCGGCGCACTGTTTCGCGTGCCTGTTCGTGCAACTCGGTAGCTTGCTGGCTCATCCAGTGCACTCCACGGTGCACGTTGGCATTCACATTGAGGTACTCCTCGCGCATGGCATCGAGCACGCAGAGCGGTTTCTGCGTGGTTGCTCCGTTGTCCAGATAGACCAACGGCTTGCCGTATATGGTGCGGGAGAGTATCGGGAAGTCTCCCTTTCTGTTCAGTTCGTCGTCCATAATCATTCTTGCTGGTGGTTTTCTTCTCGCTTCTTTCCTCCTTGCTGCTTTGTCCGCAGAGCCCTGGCTGTTACCTGCAGAGCTTGCAGTCCTCGCATTTGCTGAGCTCGCCGCGGAACCGTTTCTCGACAAGATAATGCAGGCGGTCGCGCAGGGGCTCGAGTTTCATCTGGTCGATAACCTCGTTGATGAAGGCGAACTCGAGCAGGAGCTTGGCTTCCTCCATGCTTACGCCACGCTGACGCATGTAGAACAAGGCCGCGTCATTGAGCTGTCCGACGGTCGAACCGTGTGCACATTTCACGTCGTCTGCATAAATCTCCAGCATTGGTTGGGTGTACATGCGGGCCGTGGGGGATGCACAAAGGTTCTGATTGCGCTCTATCGAGTTCGTTTTCTGTGCGTCATGACGCACCAGCACACGACCGGCAAAGGCCCCAACGGCCTGCCCGTCAAGCACGTACTTGTACAGTTCATGGCTGTTGCAGTGGGGCACCAGGTGGTCTATCAGGGTGTTGTTGTCAACGTGCTGGTTCTTGTCAGCAATCACGCAGCCGTTGACCCAGCACTCTGCTCCTTCGCCTTGCAACTGCAAGTCGAGCCTGTTGCGGGTGATGCCGTTGTGCAGCGTGATGACGTTATGGTTGAAGCGACTGTTCTCCAGCTGCTCCACATAAACATTGCTCACGCGCTTGTTGCGGGCGTGAGTTTCCTCCATGCAGTACAAATCGAGGCTGGCATTGGCGCCGACGTAGGCTTCTATGACCTGTGTAGCAAGGAAGTTGCGGTCGTCGGCCGTATGGTCACAGAAGAGGAACTTGGCTTCCGAGCCCTCTTCCATCACTATCAGAACGCGGCGATTGACCATCAGGTCGACGTCTGCCCGCAGCATGTTGACCACCTGGATGCAGCGGTCAACCTTCACGTTCTTGGGCACATAGACCATTAAACCATCCTGGGCAAGCATCGTGTTGAGTGCAGTAACGGCGTCTTCGTCGGTCTTCGCGAGCCTTGAATAGTAGCGCGAAACCAGCTCGGGGCGGCTTTCGGCCACGGCGCAGAGGCTGTCTACAATCACTCCTTCGGGCAGTTGGGCCTGCGGCAGCGCCTCGGTATAGAAGGCATCGTTGACCACAAAGTAGAGCGAAGTGCTCAGGTTGGGCACGTCGCAACGAAAAGCATCGTAGGGATTGACCGGTATCCGGAGCCTTCCGAGGTTGAGTCCGTAGTCCGGCTCGAAAAGTTCAGGCATGTTGGTGTACTTGTATCGTTCCACCTTCTGCGTGGGGAAGCCCTGCGCCTTGAAGTGAGCAAAGGCCTCATCGCGCACCGCATTGAGCGGTGCAGCCGAGTGTTGGGCTATCAGCTCACGCGCTTCGGTATAGAGTTCTATGTATTGTTTCTCGCTGTTCATTATTCTCCAAAGTTAGCGTCGGCCTCTTCCTTTATCCAGTCATAGCCCTTGGCTTCTATCTCCTTGGCCAGTTCAGGGCCGCTGGTCTTCACGATACGGCCGTTGTAGAGCACGTGCACCACGTTGGGTTTTATCATGTCGAGCAGTCGCTCGTAATGAGTAATGACGATGATGCTCTTCTGCGGGGTGAAAAGTTTGTTCACTCCGTCGGCCACTATGCGCATGGCATCGACGTCGAGGCCGGAGTCAGTCTCGTCGAGGATGCTGAGTTGCGGTTCGAGCATGGCCATCTGGAAAATCTCGTTGCGTTTTTTCTCGCCGCCGGAGAAGCCCTCGTTGACCGACCGATGCGACAACTTGGAGTCCAGGTCAACTATCTTGCGGCGCTCCCTCATCAGCTTGAGGAACTCTGCTGCATTGAGCGGCTCCAATCCCTGATACTCGCGCTTGGCGTTGACGGCGGCTTTCATGAAGTTGACCATGCTCACTCCGGGAATCTCCACGGGGTACTGGAAGCTCAGGAACAGCCCTTCGCGGGCCCTGTCCTCGGGTTTCATGGCCAGTAAGTCCTTGCCGTTGAAGGTCGCACTGCCCTCGGTAACCTCGTAAAGGGGGTTACCCGTGAGCACTGCCGAGAGCGTTGACTTACCCGAACCGTTAGGTCCCATCACGGCATGAACCTCACCGTCGCCGACTGTTAGGTTGATGCCCCGCAGTATTTCTTTGCCTGCAATCGCGGCATGCAGATTCTTTACCTCTAACATATTCATAACCCTTCCGTGCCTCTCCGGCGGAGAGGAGTGCCTGCTTGTTTTTAGAAGGGATGCAGGCACACTGTTATCATCATTTTATTTCTTTCTTCTTGCGTGGCAGCAGCTACCCTCCTCCCCCTCGGGGAGGCCGGGAGAGGTTCGCTCAACCTACCGTTCCTTCGAGGCTGACGCTTAATAACTTCTGCGCCTCGACGGCAAACTCCATCGGCAACTTGTTGAGTACGTCCTTTGCGTAACCGTTAACAATGAGGCCTACGGCCTGCTCCGTGGGGATGCCTCGTTGGTTGCAGTAGAACAGCTGGTCCTCCGAAATCTTGGAAGTGGTGGCCTCATGCTCCACGATAGCCGTGGGGTTGTGTATGTCCATGTACGGAAACGTGTGGGCGCCGCACTCCGAACCCAGCAGTAAAGAGTCGCAGGAACTGTAGTTGCGGGCGCCATCAGCGTTGGCCGTGGCGCGCACCAGGCCGCGGTAAGAGTTCTGCGAGTGGCCTGCGGAGATGCCTTTGGAGATGATGGTGCTCTTGGTATTCCTGCCCATGTGTATCATCTTGGTGCCCGTGTCGGCCTCCTGATAGTTGTTGGTAACGGCCACCGAGTAGAATTCGGCCTGCGAGTTGTCGCCCCGCAGGATGCAGGAGGGGTACTTCCAGGTAATGGCCGAGCCCGTTTCTACCTGCGTCCAGGAGAGTTTGGCGTTCACTCCGCGCAGGTCGCCGCGCTTGGTAACGAGGTTGAGCACGCCGCCCCGCCCGTTCTCATCGCCGGGATACCAGTTCTGAACGGTGGAATACTTAACCTCGGCATCATTGTTCACGATGATTTCAACTATCGCGGCGTGCAGCTGGTTCTCGTCGCGCATGGGCGCGGTGCAGCCTTCCAGATAGGATACATACGACGCATCGTCGGCTACGATGAGCGTGCGTTCGAACTGTCCAGTATTGCGTGCGTTGATGCGGAAGTAGGAGCTGAGCTCCATGGGGCAGCGAACACCCTTGGGAATGTACACGAATGAGCCGTCGCTGAACACCGCACTGTTGAGTGCGGCGAAGAAGTTATCGCGGTAAGGAACCACCGTTCCGAGGTACTGCCGCACCAAGTCGGGGTGGTTCTTCACTGCATCGCCGATGGAGCAGAAGATGATTCCCTTCTCTGCCAGCTTCTCCTTGAAGGTTGTCTTGACCGAGACAGAGTCCATGACGGCATCCACAGCCGTGCCGCTCAGCGCCAACCGCTCCTCCAGGGGGATGCCCAGCTTGTCGAAAGTCTTCTCCAGTTCGGGGTCTATCTCCCTGTTCTTGGGCTTGCGGGCCAGCGGGTCGGCATAGTAGGAGATGGCCTGGTAGTCAATCTCCGGCACGTGCACGTGGCCCCAAGTGGGCTGTTTCATGGTCTGCCAGTGGCGGAACGCCCGCAGCCGGAAGTCGAGTAACCACTCCGGTTCGCCCTTCTTTTGCGAGATGAGGCGCACCACGTCCTCGTTAAGTCCTTTGGGTATGATGTCTGTATGCACGTCGGTAGTGAAGCCGAACTCATACTTCTGCTCGGCTACCTTCCTGACGAAGGCATTCTTTTCTGTTTCTTGAACCTTGGTTTCCATATCTGTACATGACACGCAAAAGGCGTGCCATCCTGTCAAACAGTAACATTTGTTATTCATTGCAGTAGTGACATCCTGACCTTTTGGCCAGCGATGCCACTACCGTGTCATACACTCTGCCGAGCCGCCTGTCAAGAGGTGCCCGGGCGGAGGTGCCGTTTAAGGGGCTTGAAGCTGCCGTTCAAGAGCCTTGAAGGATAGCTTCAAGCCCCTTGAACGATACCTCTTGCGCAGCCTCCGCCGGCAGGCAGCCGGGCCTACAGCTTCTGCTCTACCTCTATCTCGGTAAAGGTTTCGAGTATGTCGCCCGTCTGTATGTCGTTGAAGTTTACCAGGCTGATACCGCACTCCAGTCCGGTAACAACCTCCTTCACGTCGTCCTTGTAGCGTTTCAGCGAGTCTATGTCGGCCGTCTTCACAACAATGCCGTCGCGTATCACGTGCACCTTGTCCTTGTTGTGTACCTTTCCTTCGGTTACCAGTGCACCGGCAACGGTTCCCACCTTGCTTATCTTGTACACCTGGCGTACTTCCAGCTGTCCTGTAACGACCTCTTTCTTCACCTTGTCGAGCATGCCTTCCATGGCCGAACGCACGTCGTCCAGGGCATCGTAGATAACGGAGTAGGTGTTGATTTCCACTCCCTCCTGGTCTGCCTGCCTGCGTGCAGCTGCCGAGGGGCGCACCTGGAAGCCCACGATGATGGCATCGGAGGCATCGGCCAGGGTGACGTCGCTCTCCGAAATCTGGCCCACGGCCTTGTAGATAACGTTCACGTTCACCTTCTCGGTAGAGAGTTTGATGAACGAGTCGCTAAGAGCTTCGATGGAACCGTCGGTATCTCCCTTGACAATAATGTTGAGTTCCTTGAACGAACCCAGTGCAATGCGGTGCGAGATGTCGTCGAGCGAGAGGCGTTTCTGCGTGCGCAGGCCCTGCTCACGCTGCAGCTGTTCGCGCTTGTTGGCAATCTCGCGCACCTCTTGTTCGCTCTCCAGCACGTGGAAGGCGTCGCCTGCAGTAGGGGCTCCGTTGAGGCCCAGGATGATTGCAGGCTCGGCCGGGCGCACGTCGTCGATACGTTGGTTGCGCTCGTTGAACATGGCCTTGATGCGCCCCCAGCTGGTTCCGGCTATCACGTAGTCGCCTACGCGGAGCGTGCCGTTGCTTACCAGCACCGTACTTACGTAGCCCCGGCCCTTGTCGAGCGACGACTCGATGACGGTGCCCGTGGCCTTCCGGTTCGGATTAGCTTTGAGATCGAGCAGGTCGGCCTCAAGAAGAACCTTCTCCATGAGCTCGTCCACGCCTATTCCTTTCTTGGCGCTTATTTCCTGGCACTGGTACTTGCCGCCCCACTCTTCTACGAGCAGGTTCATGTTGGCAAGGTCTTCGCGTATCTTGTCGGGGTTGGCACCGGGCTTGTCAATCTTGTTGATGGCAAACACCATGGGCACTCCGGCTGCCTGGGCGTGGGCAATGGCCTCCTTGGTGGTGGGCATCACGGAGTCGTCGGCAGCTATGATGATGATGGCAATGTCAGTTACTTGGGCGCCGCGGGCACGCATGGCGGTGAATGCTTCGTGTCCCGGCGTGTCGAGGAAGGTAACCTTACGGCCGTTCTTCAGCGTTACGCCGTAGGCTCCTATATGCTGGGTAATGCCTCCGGCCTCGCCGGCAATGACGTTGGTGTTGCGGATGTGGTCCAGCAAACTGGTCTTGCCGTGGTCTACATGGCCCATTACGGTCACTATCGGGGCACGTGGAACGAGGTCGGCCTCGTCGTCCAGTTCCTCGCTTACGGCCTCCTGAACCTCTGCACTCACGTATTCGGTCTTGTAGCCGAACTCCTCTGCCACCATGTTAATGGTCTCGGCATCGAGTCGCTGGTTAATGGATGCCATGACGCCGATGCTCATCAGCGTGCCTATAATCTGGTTCACGCTCACGTCCATCATGTTGGCCAGCTCGCTTACGGTAACAAATTCGGTCAGTTTCAGCGTCTTGCTGTCCTTGCGCTCGGCCTTGGCTTCGGCGTTGAGCTTCTCCTGTACGGCCTCACGTTTTTCCTTTCGGTACCTTGCTCCTTTCTTGTTCTGGCTCTGCTTGTTGGTAAGACGGGCCAAGGTTTCCTTAACCTGACGTGCCACATCTTCCTCGTTCACCTCCAGAGGCTTCTGGTTGCGCTTGCGGTTCTTGCCGCCTGCCTGCCCTTTCTTTTTGCCGGCAGCGGCTGCCTGGTTGGCAGCAGCGTTGATGTCTACGCGCTCCGTCTTGATGCGGGTGCGCTTCTTGCGCTCGCCGCTGTGCTGTTGCTGGGCTTTCTCCTCACGTTCTTTGCGCTTCTCTTCCTTCGATTTCTTCTTCGGACGGGTGCTTTGATTGATAGAGTCGAGGTCTATCTTGCCCAGAACGTTCACCTTCGGGGTGTTCAGAATTTTCTTCTCGCTCTTGAGCTGATATACTTCGGGCTCCTGGCTCGCCACCTCCTTGGGCTCTGCTGCAGGCTTTGGCTCGGCTGCTGGAGCCGTGGATGCGGCCTGAACGGTTGCAGCAGCGGCCGGTTTGGGCTCTGCGGGAGCCTGTACAGGAGCCTCCGGCTTAACTGCCGGCGCGGGGACAGGCTGCGGTTCGGGCTTTTCGGCGGTGGATTTCACGGCAGGCTGCGGTTCTGGAGCAGCCTCGGGAGCCTGTGCAGGAGCCGGAGTTTCGGTCTTGGCGGCAGGGCTTACGGCAGCAGCCTCTGCCTCGGGAGCCTTCTGCGGCTCGGGAGCAGCAGTCTCCTTCAGCACAGGTTTCTTCTTTCCTATGCTGTCCAAGTCTATCTTACCAAGCGGTTTATACTGCTGCGGGCCGGCAGATGACGGTACGCCTTTTGCCGAAGAGTCCTTCGGTTCGGCAGCACGTTTCTTCTCCTTGGGCTTCTTCTGGAAGAGTTTCTCGGCCTGGTTGCGCACTTCGGCGTCCTGTCTGAAACCCTCAACCAGCAACTCGTACTGCTCGTCACTGATTTTGGAAGTCGGTTCCAGCTTCTCGTCACCCAACTTGCCTTTCTTCTCCAGGAACTCAACTGCCGTCTGAAGTCCGATGTTCAACTCACGTAATGCTTTATTTAATCTGATGCTCATTAACTTTATATTTAACTACCGGGTGCTTGGTTGTTGGTTGTTGGTTTCGCAATGGCGTTGGGGTTCCTGACATGGAGCAGTCGTGTAGCCACACCCTTTAGCTACCGGCAGGCCGCCATTACCCAACAACCATCAACTTGTATGTGTGTTCATTGCTATCGTTCGAACTCTGCCTTGAGAATACGCAGCACGTTGTCTACGGTTTCCTCCTCCAGGTCAGCCTTCTCGATCAGCATCTCGCGCGGGGCGTTGAGCACGGCCTTGGCCGTATCCAAGCCAATGGATTTGATGGCATCGATGACCCACTGGTCGATTTCATCGGTGAACTCGTCCAGATAGATGTCCTCGTCGGCCTCGTTCTCCGATACCTCACGGAACACGTCTATGGTGTACTCGGTGAGCATGGAGGCCAGTTTGATGTTCAAACCGCCGCGACCTATGGCCAGACTTACTTCCTCCGGCTGCAGGTAAACGGCTGCCTTACGCTCCTCCTCGTCTATCTCGATGTTGTTTACTCGGGCCGGACTGAGGGCGCGCTGGATAAAGAGCTTGATGTTGGACGTGTAGTTGATGACGTCAATATTCTCGTTGCACAACTCGCGGACGATGCCGTGTACGCGGCTGCCCTTTACGCCCACGCAGGCTCCTACGGGGTCTATGCGCTCGTCGTAGCTCTCAACGGCTATCTTGGCGCGTTCTCCCGGCATGCGTGCTATCTTCTTGATGGAGATTAGCCCGTCGCTTATTTCGGGCACCTCGGCCTCCAGCAGGCGTTCCAGGAACACGGGGCTGGTGCGGCTCAGGATAATCTTGGGGTTGTTGTTCTCGTTGTCCACGCGCAGGATAACGGCCCTCACGGTCTCGCCCTTGTGGTATTGATCCGAGGGAATCTGCTCCGATTTGGGCAGGATAAGCTCGTTGTTCTCGTCGTCAACGAGCAGAACTTCGCGCTTCCATATCTGGTACACCTCGCACGAAACAACCTGTCCTACGCGATCCTTATATTTATTGTAGAGCGAATCGTGCTCCAGTTCCAGTATCTTTGATGCCAATGTCTGGCGCAGAGTCAGGATGGCACGGCGGCCGAACTTGGCAAAGTCCACGCGTTCTGATACGTCCTCGCCCACCTCATAGTCGGGTTCTATCTTCTGTGCATCCATCAAACTGATTTCCTTATTCTCGTCTTCAACCTCTCCGTCGGCCACAACAACGCGGTTGCGGTATATTTCGAAGTCGCCCTTATCAGGGTTCACGATGACGTCAAAGTTCTCGTCGCTGCCGTAAATCTTAGCGAGCACGTTGCGGAAACTTTCCTCCAACACGCTCACCAGCGTTGTGCGGTCAATATTCTTGGTGTCCTTAAATTCGCGGAAGGTATCGACCATGCTCACGGTCGCTTCATCTTTCTTTCTTGCTGCCATAGCTTTATTTGAAACTGATTAAGTATTTGGTGTATTTTACATTATCCATCTGGTAGGTGTGGTCTACGTCCTGCAGCTGCGGACGCTTACGTCCTTCCACCTGCACGCGCTCCCTCACCGTAACCACAAAGTCGTTTCCGGCCACGCTCTTCAGCACTCCGCGCACCTTGGTGCCCCCAGCCGTCATTACTTCCACTTCTTTTCCAACGAAGTTCTCGTACTGTTGCGGCACCTTGAAAGGCTGCCCGAGACCGGCGGAGCCCACTTCGAGCTCGTAGTCTTCTGCCTCCCGGTCGAGATGCTCCTCAATGAACTTGCTCAAGGCGACGCAGTCTTCTATCCATACTCCATCGGCATGGTCTATCTCCACGATGATTTTATCATTCTGGCTGATGTCGATGTCCACGAGGAAATACTCCTTATCGCGCAGCCACTCGTCAACTAACTCCTTTACGACGTTCTTGTCTATCATATCATCTGTATTAAAACAGAATGAGGAGCTCTACCGGAGCCCCTCATTCCACTGAACGTTGCAAAGTTACGAATATTTTCGTTATCACACAAGAAAATCGTCGATTTTCCGCCATTTTATTTGTATTGCCACCCTGTTAGGGCTGTTATACCATGGCTGTTACAGGGCAGCAGCCATCCGTTCCACACAGAGCGCACTTTTTCTTAAATAAATTTAAGCTCGTAAGGGCAAGTATCTGATTTCCAGCTTTACTTCCTTTCGGTAAGTTAGGAATACCGTTGTACGTTCTTGTGAGGTAAAACAAAAATTCCTATTTTTGCAGACGAAAGGATAGATAAGTAACTATCAAGAATAAAGGAACCAACTCTCACGCTATATGAAAGCTGTAGTCATCAACCATTGCTGCAAGGCCGAAGACCTGAAAGTCAGCGAGTTGCCCCTGCCGAAGGTCAAACCCGGCTGGGTACTGGTCAAGATTCACGCTGCCGGACTGAACCACTCGGAAGCACTGATGCGCCAGTTCGAGGCCGACTCCGACTATATCAACACGCCCGTGGTACCGGGAATAGAGTGCGTAGGCGAGATTGCCGACGCCTCCGACAGCCCGTTCAGCAACGGCGACAGGGTCATCGCGCTCATGGGTGGCATGGGGCGCTCCTTCAACGGCAGCTATGCAGAGTACGCTCTGCTGCCGGAGAAAATCGTGTTCGGCGTGGATACCGACCTTAGCTGGATATCTCTGGCGGCCGTTCCAGAGACCTACTTCACGGCCTACGGCTCGCTGCGGGAGTGCCTGTTGCTGCAACCGGGCGACACGCTGCTGGTGCGTGGAGCCACAAGCACGGTGGGCAAAGCGGCCATACAACTGGCTAAAGCCATGGGAGCTACGGTCATCGGAGCCTGCAGAAGGGAGCAGTCGTTCGGCGAACTGCGTGCACTCGGCGCCGACTGCTGCGTTACGGACGACGCCCACATCAGCTCCGCCGCCCTGCCTGTTAAGCCCAACAAGGCTCTGGAGCTTGTAGGACCCAAGACGCTGGCCGACACCATGCGCGCCGTAAGCCGTCCAGGCTACGTTTGCAACACGGGAATACTGGGCAACCAGTTCACCTTACCCGACTTTGACCCAATCAAGCAAATTCCAAACGGCGTGTTTCTCTCGGGCTTCTTCAGCAACTATCCCACCCGGCAAGTCATCAACGAGCTGTTCGACCTCATCTCCCGGGCACACATCCGCCCGCTGTACAGCAAGGTGTTCGCTCTCGATGAAATTGCCGAAGCCCACACCCTGCTGGAACGGGGCGGTGCAGGAGGCAAAATCATCCTCAACATCAGCAACGCCCATGAATAGGAATTATATAACCGACCCGCTCTTCCCGGAGTGCCCCATACGCAACATACTCTCGCATATCGGCGAGAAATGGACGCTCTTGGTGCTGCTCGTACTGAGCGAAAGCACCGGGTGCATGCGCTTCGGGCAAATAGCACGGGCCATTCCCGATGTGTCTCAACGCATGCTCACCGCCACCCTGAGGGCCTTGGAGGCCGACGGTCTCGTGAGCCGAAAAGTGTACCCGCAGGTTCCCTTGCGCGTGGAATACGCTCTCACCGGGCGCGCACGCACGCTTATACCATTGATAAACCAGCTCGTGCAGTGGTCGATTGACAACTACAAGGGCATTATCGAAGACCGAAAAAGGTTCGTTGTCCGCTGAGACAGCAGCCGTATGTTTAATCATTTAAATAACAATCAACTATGCTGAAGAATTTATTTGCAGCCAAGAAGCAGACCCGCGTGGCCGCTTCATGTGGCACCGCCTGCGGAACAGGCGATGGTGGTAACCAGATTGCAGCCTCATGCGGAACCGCATGTGGTGCCGACGACGGAGGTACCAAGTAACAAACACCAAACCCAAAACAACCCCCAAATGGAGTATTTCGCTTTCCAGTGGCACATCACCGAGGCCTGCGACCAGCGCTGCAAGCACTGTTACATCTACGCACTCGGCTCTCACGCCAAGTTCAAACAGATGGAACCAGCCCAGATGGTCAAGGTTCTGGACAACATCCAGACCTTTTGCCGCAAGGCCGAACGCCTGCCCTACCTTTACATAACGGGCGGAGACCCTATCCTGCATCCGCAGTTCTGGATGCTGGCCAGCATGCTGAAGGAACGGAATATTCCATTTGCACTGTTGGGAAACCCCTTTCATCTCACCACTGAGAACTGCCTCCGGCTACGCGAACACGGCTGCCTCAAGTACCAACTCTCGCTCGACGGCCTCGAAAACACTCACGACCGCATCCGCCGCCCGGGCTCCTATCGCGAGACGCTGGCCGCCATTCCCGCCCTGCGAGAGGCCGGTATAAAGGTAGCACTCATGGCTACAGTGTCTAAATGGAACTGCAACGAGATACCTGCTCTGGTCGACGTGGCAGTTGAAAACAAGGCCGACATCTTCGCCTTTGCCCGCTACTGCCCCGATGCCGACAGCAAGGACACCTGCTGCTCGCCGCAGGAATACCGCGCCATGATGGAGAAATGCTGGCTAAAATTCCAGCTTTACAAGGACTCGTCCACCTACTTTAGCCTCAAGGACCATCTGTGGACACTCTTCAAGTACGAGCGCGGGCTCTTTAATCCGGCCGACTATCCCGACGACGAGATAGTTTACGACGGATGCAACTGCGGCAACGCCCACTTTACCATCCTAAGTGATGGCGCCTGCTACGCCTGCCGGCGCATGGAAAGCAAGGTGGGCAACGCACTTACCGACGACCTCTACACGCTCTTTACGGGGCCCGAAATGGACAAATACCGCATTTACGAGAACTTTGAGAAATGCAGCAGGTGCGAGCTCCTGCGCTTCTGCCGCGGCTGCCCCGCCGTAGCTGCCGGCTACCACGGCAGCATGTATGCACCCGACCCGCAGTGCTGGAAAGAGATTTCGTAACCTCTCCCTCCTCTGTTTCCCTTATTTAAAGCCTGAACATTGCCGCCCCGGCATCCCCAAAAACTGATGGCGGGAACGGCGGTGAGGACATTGATTGTAAGGAAAGTTGGTTAGTTTTAGGCACAGATTTAACATTTCGGCTGGCGTCTGAAACTTTCCGAAAAGACGATTTTTATGCTTTCGACCGCCCGATTTTGCTGTTTTCGGCTCGATTTTGGGCTCGGAAACGGTTGGAGGTATATCTTTGGCGAACGCGGAAGCATGTTTCGGCCGTGCCAAAGATATGCTTTGGGCTCCTTGAAGGGCATCTCCAAGCGGTTTGAAGGACACATCCAAGAAAGCAGGAGAATTACTATAATAAGCAATTCTTTGATTATCAACAAGTTAGAAAATGAGCTATTTTTCCGCATTTCGGCCCAAAACGCGGCGCGAAAGAAATGCGACAAAGCGCCGCGAGGGGGTTTGTAAATGATTATAGCCTATAATTTCTGCAGCCTGCAGGTAAACAGAACGCGCGGCTACCGGGGTTTTCAGCCTCCGTCAGCCGCGCGTTGGGCGGATTTGGTCCGTGTTTATTTCTTCGCTGCTTTTACGGGTGTAAGGATGCGGCGGTACTCATCTGCGTTGCCGAGCAGCTGCAGCGCGGCCTTCATCTGCTTGTCGGTACGCAGGCTGTTCTGCACTCCGCCGCCCTGAAAGTAGTAAGCCGTCACGATGTCATTGGACAGTATCTGCTTGATTACGGCCTTGTTGTAGTCCAGGTCGCGTGCTACGTTGTGGGTGAGTTTCTTCTCCAGTGCGTCGAACTCGGGCTTGGCCTCGTCGTAATAGCCCTCGAACTTGGCCAGCCGGACTATGTTCTTGAGGTATTTCTCGCTCTCTCGGTCGTAGGAGAAGCCGCTCTCGAGCACCTTCTGCTTGAACTCCTCGTAGTCTGCATCGCTTATCTCGAAGCTGGCTGCAGGCCCTATGGACGGGTGCGAGGCAATGTAAGCCACCTCGAAGTCGTGCACCACCTCCATCGAGTCGCGCAGAATACCGTAGGGGTCGCCATTGGTTAGTGCCACGGCTATGTTGGGTATGGTGTCTGCCTTTACCTCCACGTCGGGCTTGATGCCGCCGCCGTCGCGCACCTCACGGCCGTTTGCGGTGTGAAAGATGCGGGTCAGCGAGTCGGGTACGTGCTCGGTGTAGCCGCCGTTGGCGTGTTTGTAGTTCACGGCCTGTATGCAACGGCCGCTTGGAATGTAGTATTTGCTCGTTGTGAGCTTCATGCGGCCGTTGTAAGGCAGGTCGGTCGTCATCTGTACCAGTCCCTTTCCGTAGGTCCGGGTGCCCATTACCACGGCGCGGTCCATGTCCTGCAGGGCTCCGCTCGTTATCTCGCTGGCGCTTGCGGTGCCGCCGTTAACCAGCACCACGAGGGGCATCAGCGTGTCTACAGGCTCCAGGGTGGTGCGGTAGTCGCGGTTGGCACGGGTCAGTTTGCCGCGGTTCGACACCACAAGTCTGCCCTTGGGCACGAACAGGTTCACAATGTCAACGGCCTCGGGTTCGGAACCTCCGCCGTTGTTTCGTAAGTCCAGAACCAGCCCCTTGATACCTTTCTGCCTCATCTCGATGAAGGCGTTGCGCACCGTTCGGGCGCTGTTCTCGGTAAACTGGTTGAGGTTAATGTAGCCTATGCCACCCTGCTGGATGCCGTAATAGGGCACTGCGGGCAGCTGGATGGCGCGGCGCGTAACGCGGAAGCTCATCTCCTTCTTCTCTCCCGGGCGCCGGGCGCGCAGCTCGAAGGTAGTTCCGGGGTCGCCTTTCAGGCGGTCGCTCACGTATTGAGTTGTCTTTCCGCCCATCTGCTCACCGTCAATGGAGAGTATGATGTCGCCCTTCCGCAGTCCTGCTTCGGCTGCCGGCATGCCCGCATAAGGCTCCTCTATGACCACTGTCTTGAGCCTTTGGTTGTACTTGATGATGGCTCCAATGCCGGCGTACTTGCCCGTTATCATCGTTCGCAGGTCCTTCGTCTTGTCTTCGGGATAGTAAACGGTGTAGGGATCGAGCGAGTTCAGCATGGCGTCAATGCCGTTGCCAACCACTTCGGCGGCATCGAGCGTGTCGACGTAGAGCAGGTCCAGCTGCTTGTAAATGGTGTTGAAAACCTCCAGGTTCTTGGCAACCTCCAGGTTGTGGTCTTGGTTCTGCGCCGCCACAGGGCACGAGACAAGCAAGAGCAGATAGGCTATGAGTTTCTTCATAAACAGTTGTTTTGCAGCTACAAAAGTACGATATTATGCTTGTAAACCGCTAAAAGCAACAAAAAATTATTGTATTTTAGCGCTAAGACGAAAAAAAACGGGAATTTGTTTGGCGGTTTCGGAAAAACAGCTTACCTTTGCAACCGCAATTGTAAGATTGCATCAATTGCTTCAATAGCTCAGTTGGTTAGAGCACCTGACTGTTAATCAGGGGGTCGTTGGTTCAAGCCCATCTTGAAGCGCATAAGGGAAGCTGCCTTTGGTAGCTTCCTTTTTTGTTTTTGTTCCTTATCACTTCATCATCTGCTCCAACCTGTCAACGGCACTGCCCAGCTGCTCCTCGAAGTCCGCATGGGTGCGCAGGAAGTCCGGGTTGCCGTTGGCCAGGGCAGTATAGAGCTCTGCATTCATGCCGTCGGCATAGGAACTGATGGCGTACTCTATGTCTTCCCGCTGCCATTCCATGGCAGAACGAGAGTAAATCATCAGTTTCTGATGGAAGAAACTGTATGCTGCCTCAATGCTGTCTTTTGTTATCATCTTTCTTCATGCAGCCCGTTTGTCGTCTTGGAGCGGCGCAGCCAGGCCTTTTCTTGTACATTATTAAATAATGGCGGCAGCCTAGAGGGCGCCCTGCCCCACCCAGGCAACCGCCGCAGGGAATACGGGAAGCCTGCCAGCCTGCCACCGCTACCGGTTCATTTCAGTTGCAGTTCCACTATTGTGTCCACGCCCTTGGGGGGCTGGGGCAGCAGGAGTGTGACGCCGCCGGTTACGGGCGTGACGCCTACCTGCGCCCCGTCGGCAAACATCCGCGCCCCTTTCACCTTGCGGTTGGGTAGCGGCAGGAAGAGTCCTCGGTCCTGTCCGTTCAGAATATGCACGTAGAGCGTGTTGCCGCGCTGCGTGGTCACGCCCCAGTCATGGGGCGCCACGAGGCCTCCGCGGGTGCCGTAAATGGTCTGTCCGTTCAGCTTCAGCCAGCTTCCTATGGCCTTGAGCCGCTCCAGAGCCTCAAGAGGAAGCTGCCCGTCGGGCCGAGGACCGATGTTGAGCAGCAGGTTGCAGTCCTTGCCGGCAGCCCGCACGAGCTCGCGTATCAACGCATCGGCACTCTTGTACTTCTTGTCCGTGATGCTGTAACCCCACGTATCGTTCATGGTGAGGCATGTTTCGAGCGGCAGGCGGCTGATGTCCTGCCCCGATAGTCCGTAGGTATTCTCGCCCGGCAGGTCCTGTTCAAAAATCTGGATGTCCTCGCCCGGATAGGGTGTTCCATGATGGTTGTTGGCCACCAAGCACGAAGGCTGCAGCTCGTGTATGAGCTTGTACTGCCCCTCCAGCTGCCAGTCGAAGGGCTTGGGGTCGCTGTCATGGTCCCACCAGCCATCGAACCAGATGGCGCCCAGCGGCCCGTAGTTGGTCAGCAGCTCGCGTAACTGCGTGTTCATGAAGCCGTAATAGCTCTTCCAGTCTTGCTTGTCGGTGGGCCGACCGAGCTTTCTGCCCGTGCGGCCGAGCGGATAATCCAGCCTCTGCCAGTCCAAGTGAGAGTAGTACACGTGCAGCTTTACGCCGTACTTGCGGCACGCTTCGGCCACTTCCTTGAGCACATCGCGACCGTAGGGCGTGCCATCAACCACGTTGTAGGCCGAAGTCGAGGTCTTGAACATGGAGAACCCGTCGTGGTGGCGCGATGTGATGGTGATGTAGCGTGCGCCCGCCGACTTGATGGCCTGCACCCACTCGTCGGCATTGAACTTGGAAGGAAAGAAGCCATCGGCCAGATGCGTGTACTCACGATAGTTGATGTTCTTGTTGTTCATCACCCATTCGCCGTCGCCGAGCATGGAGTAGATGCCCCAATGCAGGAAGATGCCGAACTTGTTGTCACGAAATTCAGTCTGCGCCTTCGTGATTTCCGCCGACGGCTGATACTGCGCCGAAGCCTGCAGGCAGGCGGCAGCAACGAGCAGTGAGAGTAGGATTCGCTTCATGATATGCGTTTTAAGTTACAACTGCAAAGATAAGGCAAAATCCTGAAACCGCAAAGCCGCCCCGCCCTCAAATTGTTTACGCCCGCTCCGGTTCCCCTTTCTCGGGGTTTATTCTGCCACCAACAACGGTGCCGGAAGCCTGCAACGGGAGCCTGCGGCAGGCATTTCGCAATCCGTTTTCTACCCACTTTCGCCCGCGCTTCGCAGATATTGCTTTCTTAAATGTGTCCTTCAAGGCTCTTGAAGCTGTCGTTCAAGGGGCTTGGAAGTGCCTTTCAAGGAGCTTGAACGACACATATTTCGCTCTCCCCTTGCAATGGGCGTTCCACGACAACGTGCAAGTTTGCCTGCTGCCTATTGTTTTCTGTTTTTTAAAGACAGAGTAACAGCGTATTTTTTTCGTTGCTTTTGTGGGTTTAAGACAGAGTAACAGAGTAACTTTTAGATTGTTGTAAGTGTGAATGATGGAAGGAGTAAATAGGAGAAATTTAGCGAGAAGGCTAACCGGTATCCTCCCCTTGGAAAGGGGAGGCGGAGGAGGGGATGAACTGACAGGCAACGGGGAAAAGAAAAAAGTACAATACCAACGGGGGTGGTATTGTACTTTTGGTTTGTTGACAGAGGCCTTAGGAGGGCCTGCCTACGGCAAGCGCGCTTACGGAAGGGCAGCTGCCGTTACTGCGGACGCACGCAGAAGAGGAAGCTGTACGCCTTATCGGCCGGCAATTGGAACACCGGCTCGGGTCGTGAACCCCAGCTGTCGTACCCGCCAACGCCCTGCATACGGTGGTCGAGGCACACCTCCACGAAGTCGCGCGGTACGATGTCGTCAATGTGGTGCTGGCGGCGCAGGCCGTTCTTGGCCTGGTTCTCGTCGTGAGAAGCTATCTCAGCAGCACTGAAGTTGGTCCACTGGCGCAGTCGCGGCAGGGCTTCTTCGGAGTCAAAATCCTCTACGCTGTTGCGCAGGGCATTGAATTCGAAGGGTTCCATACTCGTTATTGTAAGCCCGTGGGTGCCGTCGGAGAGCGTAAGGTCCGACACCTCGGTGTGGTGACCGTTCTCCTGTGGGCGCACGTAGGGGTAGTAGAGTTCTTCTGCCGTGGCGGTATAGCGGCCCAGCAGCGTGCCGTGGTTGCGGTCGATGTAGTTCTCCTGCGGGCCCCGGCCGTAGTACGAAACGCGCTGCATGGCAGCAGGAAGGCGGAAGCGGAGGCCGATGCGCGGCAGTTCGGCAGTACCTTTGGGTGCCTCGTTGTAGTTACCAAAGACGGTGAAGGAGCCGTCGGATGCGAATGTATAGCCCACTTCGAACTTGTTTCCGGCAGGTAAAAGGTACACGATGCTTAGCTTGGCGTTCTTTGCATCGTAGCGGGCAGAGGCTACCTTGAAGTTTCGGCTGGCCTCTTTCCACACGTGGGCGCGGCGCGGTTGGCCGTTGCCGTAATCGTTGTCGGTAGGAGCACGCCAGAAGTTGGGCTGCAGTCCGAAGCCGTCGTGTATGTATTCGGTGCCGCGCACGCGGTAGGACGTAACCACGCCGCTGCGCTTGTTGAAGGTAAAGCTGAACCTGTTGGAGCTCAGGGTGATGGCATCGGACGTGTTGGCCACCTGCAGCCGGGGCACTGCTACGGCGCTGTCGATCACTGCAATGTCAGCAGGAAGGGCCAATTGTTCTATCGCCACCACGTGACCTGACGGTATGCCGAGGGTCTGGTTGCGGCTGCGCACGGCGAAGTCTACGTTCGTTCCTACCTCTGCCGGCAGCGTGAAGTCGGCCGAATCCTGCGGAGCCACGTCCAGGTTGAGCTCTCCGCCGGCGATAGAGTCATCTTCTGCCATGATTTTCCAGCTGATGCTGTAGTCCTTGAGGTTGGTAAAGCAGAAGCGGTTGTACACCCTGTACTTGCCTGCTTGGGCGTCTACGAGGCGGAAAGCCACGTCCTGATGGCAGTATTTAACCTCGGCCATGGCCGGATGAGGTGTGCGGTCGGGGTTCACGATGCCGTTACAAAGGAAGTTGCCGTCGCTCGGCGCGTTGGTTCCAAAGTCGCCTCCGTAGGCGTAGAAGGGGCGTTCGTGCTTGTCGTTTGCCTTCAGCCGGCCGCCGGGAGTAACGAGCAAGCCCTGATCTACCCAGTCCCAGATGAAGCCACCGGCAAGGTTAGGATAGCTCCAGATGGGCTTCCACTGTCCGTAGAGGTTGCCCGTGGAGTTGCCCATGGCGTGAGCATACTCCGAAGGCATGAGCGGACGGTCGGCTCCCTGCCGTCCGTAGTGCTCGAACCAGCCTGCTCCGGGGTACTGGGGCACGTACATGTCGGAGTTCCACTCCCACTGTGCGCGCTCGTAGTTCACAGGTCGGGCCATGATGTTGCGGTCGGCCTGCTTCACATAGAGATAGGTGTTGTAGAAGTTGTAGCCGTTGCCGGCCTCGTTGCCCAGCGACCAGAAGGTTACGCAGGGATAGTTCTTGTCGCGTTCGAACATGTTGCGCGTGCGGTACATGTGGGCCTCCAGCCACTCCGGATTGTTGCCCAGGGTGCCTCCCTTGCCCAGGTCGTAGTGCATGCCGTGGCTCTCTATGTTGGCTTCATCGTACACATAGAGGCCGTACTCGTCGCAAAGTTCGTAGAAACGATGGCCCTGCGGGTAGTGACAAAGGCGCACTGCATTGATGTTGTTCTGCTTCATGAGCTCGAAATCGCGGCGCATCAGCTCCTCTGTTACATAGTGGCCGGTCTCTGGGTTGTGCTCGTGTATGTTCACGCCCTTCATCTTCACCAGCCTGCCATTTACCAACAGGCACACGTAAGGCTTGCCGTTGCCGGCGTTACGGGCTATCTCCTTGATCTCAATACGGCGGAAGCCGACGTGGTAAGGGATGATGTCGGTCTGCTTGCCCACCGTGGTACGTATATATAAGGTATAGAGGTTGGGGTGCTCGGACGACCAAGTCTTCACGTCGTTCAGAGTCACTGCGGCTGTTGAGTCGGTAAGCTCGGCGCCTGCAGCTATCTTCCGCTCGGCCGAGTGGTGCCATACGCGGGTGCCGGCGGCATCGGTCAGCTCGTAGTCTACGCGCATCTTGACCGCCTTCGGCGCGCGGTTGCGCAGGCTGCAGGTGAGCTGGAAGATGCCGTTGCGGTAGCTGTCGTCGAGCGTGGACTTCACACTGAAGTCGCTCACGGCGGCCTTCGGCTGCGACCAAAGCACCACATCGCGCTCTATTCCGCTCATTCTCCAGAAGTCCTGGCACTCCAGATAGGAGCCTGTGCTCCACCTGTAAATCTTCAGAGTGAGCGTATTGTCGCCTTGGTGCAGGTATTTGTTGACGAGATACTCGGCAGGCGTCTTGGAATCTTCGCTGTAGCCAACGGCCTGACCGTTCATGTAAACGTACACGCCCGACTTGGCTCCGCCGATGTTCAGATAGATGTCGCGGCCGTTCCAGTCGTCGGGAACGGAGAACTTGCGGGTGTACACGCCCACCGGATTGGCCTCCGGCAGGTGCGGGGGGTTAGGGTTAACGGGCTGGAACTCGTAGGGCTGGTTGGTGTAAATGGCCGTTCCGAAGCCCTGCACCTCCCAGTTGCCGGGCACGGTGATGTCGTGCCAGGCGGCAGTATTTACGTTGTCGGCCACCGCATCGGCAGGAAGTTGGCTCTCGGTGTCGGCATAAAAGAACTTCCAAGTGCCGTTGAGCGAGCGATACCAGCGGCTTTGTTCAAAGCGCAAGGTATGCGCCCGAGCCGCATCGGCATAGGTCATGAAGGCCGTGCGGGGCCGCTCGGTGTTCACGTGGGTGGTGTGCAGGTCCAGATGATACTGCTGGGCCGGCAGCTGAAACGCACAAGCCAGGGCGGCGAGGGCGAGAAACAGTTTCTTTGTTGTCATAAGGCGTTATAGGAGTTTGAAGTTTTTTAGGTAATCAAATGATGTTGTCTTTATAGTTAATGGTGGTTTTCAGGCTCGTTTCATTGCACCGCCAGCTTCTCGTAAGCCATGGGCTCGCCGGGCTGAACCATGCGGACAGCCTTGAGTTTGATGTACCTTGCGTTGACTGGAGTAAAGTAGACGTCCTGCATAATGGGGTGGTTGCGGATGTTGGAGAACTCGCCGCTCTTGACCAGTTGCATGTTGTCGGGCGACGATCCGGCATAAAGTTCGTAGTTGGAGACCAGTCCCTGGGGCGTTGTTCCTTGCTTGGGCAGGTAGAAAAAGGCGCGTACAAGCTGCTCCTTGCCCAGGTCGAGCGTCACGGCATCGTGCTCCGGCGTGGCTGTAAAGGGCAGGCTCTCTAGGACGCCGTTCTCCTCAACGTAGCTGTCCTTGGCATTCGGCGCGTAGTAAGCACCCAGTTCGTTGATGCAAAGGGGGCCGCGGGCATCGAGAAAGCGGATGCGCAGCTGGCGCGTCTCAATGGTCTTGAAGCGTAGCAGGCGCCGGTAGCCGATGGTGGTGGTCTCCTCGTTCAGCTTTACAGGCAGCCAGTTGCCGCCGTCCAGATACTCAACGGCGAACGACTTGACACGTTGACCGAGCGGAATGTACTCCTGCAGCTTCATTCGGTTTAGCTTCCGGGGCTTTGAAAAACGGATGGTAAGGTCGGCCTTCACCACCCCGTCGGGCGTTGCCCAGTAGGTATCGAAGTCGTTGTCGGTCAAGTTACCCACGCCGAAGGCCTTGCCCCGCGTGGCCGATGCCTGCAAGCGGGCCTGCCGCAGCAGGTTGTCTTTCAGCTCGGAGCTTATCTGCCGGTATGCTGCTACGGCCCTTGCGGAGTCTGTGGGATGAATGAGACCCTCCTTGTTGACAGGGAAATTGATGAGCTGAGTGCCGTTGTGGCCCACGCTTCGGTAGTAGAGATCGACCAGCTGGTCAACAGTCTTCACCTTGCTGTCCTCTCTTTCGTGGTAAAACCAGCCCGGACGGATGCTCACGTTGCACTCGGCAGGCACCCAGGCATCGCCGTCGGCATGACCCGACTGCAGCTCCCAGTGCTTGCTGTAGCCCGGATAAACATCCTTGGAACGCAGGAACGACCAGTTTGTTGCATACGCATAGCCGTTCTCGTTGCCCACCCAACGGCAGCCGGGGCCGCCATCGGAGAAGATAACAGCTTTGGGCTGAAGCTCCTCCACCATCTTCCACGCCCGCGGGAAGTCGTAGTACGTGCGGCGGTCTATGGTTCTCGACTCGCGTGCTCCGCCGTAGTAGCCGTCGCCGCCGTTAGCTCCGTCGAACCAGACCTCAAACAGCGGGCCGTAATTTGAGAGCAGTTCGCGCAGCTGGGCGTAGAAGTATTCCACGTACAACGGCGTGCCGTAGAAAGCCTGATGACGGTCCCAAGGCGACAGGTAGAGCCCTAACTTGAGCCCGTACTTGCGACATGCGGCCGCCAACTCGCCCACTATGTCGCCCTTGCCGTCCTTGTACGGACTGTTGCGCACGCTGTAGTCGGTGTAGCGAGAGGGCCAGAGACAGAAGCCGTCGTGATGTTTGGCCGTAAGGATGATGCCCTTCATGCCGGCCGCCTTCACGGTGCGTGCCCACTGCTCGCAGTCAAGGCGCGTGGGGTTGAACTCCTTCATGGGGTCTGCATCGCCGTAACCCCACTCACGGTCGCCAAAGGTATTGGGCCCAAAGTGGATGAACGCGTAGGTCTCCATCCGCTGCCAGCTAACCTGATTGGCCGAAGGCAGCGGCGCAACAGGTGCCGGAGCGCCCGGCTGGGCTGCGGAATAAAGAGCCAGAACCACGAGGACGAGAGACAGAAAGAGTTTCTTCGATAGCATATCTTTTGTGCTTTTATTTCATGTGAAGTACGTTTTCAGACCTCAAACCACCCCCACCGCGAGTACGAAAGTATTGAGAAACCGGGGCTGAACATCCTCCTGCGCCCCCGCCACGGCGAGGGTGAGCACGGCTGCCAGCAGTAAGAGGTATCGTTTCATTTAGGTTTTGGTTTTCGATGCAGACAGAACCCACGGGCCACAAGGTATCCCTCACTCGGCCGCACGGGGACAGTATATCCGCTGCAAAAGTACGGAAAATATGTCACAAGACCAAGAATAATACCCTAACATTCATGCCCCATGCCAAAGAAAAAACATCAGCAGGCTGCCGGCAGCCCTCAAGGGAGCGTAACCCGGAACAGTTCCGAGGGCGTGTGCTGTGCCCTGATGATGGCCGTCATCTGCCCAACCAGCTCCGGATGTTGGGCCGCCAGGTCGTGGTCTTCGTGCAAGTCGGAGGCCAGGTCGTAGAGTCTGGGCACGCCCTTTACCACCACCATCTTCCAGTTACCCATGCGCAGAGCCATCTGGTCGGTCTCGTGAAACTCCCAGTACAGGAACTCGTGCTCCTGCTGACCGGGCTTTCCGAGGAGCGTGGGGGCAAAAGAGAGGCCGTCGAAGTAGTCGTTCTTTAGGCTGCGGTTGGCGTATCGGCGCACGTAGTTGTGCACGCCGGCCAGGTTGCAGAAGGTAGGCATGATGTCGTAAAACGCCAGCTGATGGTCGTTCACGCTGCCTGCAGCCACGTGGCCGGGCCACCTCACGATGAACGGAATGCGTATGCCGCCCTCGTAGCACTGGCGTTTCAGCCCGCGCAACTTGCCGTCGCGGCCAAAGAACTGCGGGTCGGCACCGCCCTCCTCGTGGGGTCCGTTGTCGCTGGTAAATATCACCACCGTGTTCTCATCCATCCCCTTGCGCTTCAGCTCGGCCAGAATTTCGCCCACATACTTGTCCAATCGCGTTATCATGGCAGCAAACTGGGCGTGCGTGTGCTCAACGGCATTGTAGCGTGAGCTCTGCTGTCCGCCCCACGTCTTGTCCGTAAAGAACCGCTTCTTGTACCCCTCGAGCAGCGAATCCTCGGGCTGCGCCAGCTCTGCATGCGGCAACGTGTAGGTAAAGATGCCAAAGAACGGACGGCTGCCATCTTGCTTGCACAGCCATTCCATTGCCTTTTGGTGAATTAAGTCGGCCGAGTATTGCGTGCGTTTGAAGTACTCCCGGCCGAACATCGGGTAGCGGATGTTGTCCTCCAGCACCACTCTGCGCACCGCGGTGTCGCCCCTCGAGCGGCTGAACTCATTGAGAAAGTTGGGATAATAGAGGTGAGCTTGGAACTGACAGATATAACCGTAGAACTCGTCAATGCCCCTTTTGTCGGGCGTAGAGGCCGAACCTTCGTAGCCGCCTGCCCACTTTCCGAACATGGCAGTTGTGTATCCGTTGTCTTTCAGTATCTCCGGGAGGATGATGTGGCGGGTGTCGTAGGGGTGCTGACCTACGATACTGTAGTCCTCGTTGTCGCCGTACATCACCTTGGGCGAGCCGCCCCAGTACTCCTTGTTGCCCCTCACGAGGGTGTGACCCGCGTGTTGGCCCGTCATGAAGCAGGCCCTCGACGGTGCACTAACGGGCGCCCCGGCGTACGCCTGGGTAAAACGCATGCCCTCGGAGGCCATCCGGTCAATGTTTGGCGTGTGTATGTAAGGCTGCCCGTAGCAACCGAGGTCGCCGTAGCCCATGTCGTCGCACATGATGTAAATAATGTTCGGGCGCGCCGTTTTCTTAGCGTAGCCGCCCGCTGCCGTCATGGAGAGGAGCCCCATGAGCAGCGTTTCAGGATTCATTTTCATGCCATAAAGATTTTAAAAGCAGGAGCATCGCTCCCCAGCTCCACTGCAAAGGTACGCATAAATATCAGAACCGCCGCCCCTGCAGGCCACTTCCTTGCCCCAGCCCCCACACTTTTACGTTTCCGCTCCATCGCTTTTGCGTTTCTACCGCGCAGCAATGGCCGCCCAAAAGCATAGGTTCAGGAACTTTCGACACTTGTCGCACGATTGTGTGACACTTGTCAAATTCATGTGCGACAGGTGTCGAAAGTTCCTGAAAGGGGTCGGGCATCACCCGTTTGCAATCATTGCGTGACCTAAGAGCGGTGGCCAAAGCCACTGCCATAGCGGAAGTGAGTTCGAGAGAGCACACTACGCTCCATACTCCGGTTGGTTTACAAAAAGTTTATTTACCAAGACCGAACAGTTCGTTGTATCCGGGATTCTGCGTTAACTGCGGGTTCAGCACTATCTGACTGGTAGGAACCATCATCAGATAGTAGGTGTCGAGCCAGCCGCCTTTTGTCAACGGGCTCTCATAAGTATAAATCCAGCCACTGCCTACGGAATTGTTCTGGGCCGTTGCCTGTCCTGATTTGCGGATAGACTCATAATCAACGAACTGCCCCGTATAGGCATTGTTACGTGGTGCATAGATGTTGTCTTTGGCTGTTGTCCACAGACCGCAGGGCTGCCTGTTCACGTACCAGGCCGCCTTTGCCCATCGGCGCACATCGTAGAAGGCAAATCCTTCGCCAAACAACTCCGTCTGGCGCTCTCTTCTAATTTCCCACAAGACGGGGTCAACGGCATAGTTGCCGAACTTGCCGCCCTTGCCAGTCCACCACGGAGCCGTTCCCATGTCGCGGTCGGGGTCAAAATCGGCATCAATGTCGGCAACCTTCATGTCGGCAACTCCCGAGCGTTTGCGGAGCTTGTTGATGGTGATGTCGGCCACGTCTTGGTTGAATTGTCCAAGTTCCCATGCTGCTTCGGCATAGTTGAGTAACACTTCCTCAATCTTGAACACGGGCTTGTCGGCCGTACAATATGTGGATGAGCCTGTTGAGAACTCCCACATATCGTAGTTCTTCCAGAAATAATACCCGGTACGGCAGCGCATGTAGGCCACGCGGTTATCGGTTGTAAGATTAGGACTTACGGGAGTCAGCACCGCTCCCCAGTTCTGGCCGGGGCATCGCTTCATGCCTTCTCCACCGAAAGAACCGCCACGAGCACACTTGGCGTTAGCCCCCATGTAGTCAATATAGTAGCGGTACTTGGCTGCCTCTTCCGCAGTTACCGTGTGTCCTTGGTTGTTATCGCCTGCTTGCAGGAACTTCCAGGTCTTGAAAGTGCTTACATTATCGGCCGTCCCACTGTTGGGTGCCACTACATAAGGAGGCTGGATGTTTTGGTAAAGGCGTGGGTCGCGGTTGGCAAAGGTTGCCCACATGTCCTTTCCTTTTCCGCCTTCGTATCCGGAGTTGGCATTCCCAATGGGATAGCCGTTCTTCATCAGGAACATGTCTACGGTGTACTGCGGCACGTCTACCGCATGGGCAGCAATGTGCTCGAAGTCGTTGAAGCGGTGCATGAGCATGTTGTCGGTGTATTCTTTGTACAGGATGACGCCGTCGACACCATGAAGGTTTTCCGTTGTCCACAGTTCCCCATAGCCCGCGGCATCTTCTTTCTCCGTGCCGCCTCCGGTGTAGAGCGTAGGATATTGGTTCATCAAATCCTGCGAAACGGTGAGACACTTCTGCAGATAGTTGGCATAGGGTTCGTTCAGTCCATGGTATTTGGCCCACGTTCCCTCACGTAACAGGAACCGGGACAGGGCTGCCTTGCAGGCGTTGGCGGTGATGGTGTTGTCTCCGTCGTCAAAGTTGCCGATGTTGGCAGCCGCATATTCCAGGCGTGCTATGATGCTATCGGCCACCTCGGCACGTGGAGTACGTGAACCATACGTTTCTTTATCGCTCTCTGAGAGCACCTTGTTAGCCCATGGCACATCTCCGAAACGGTCTATCAGTTCCATGTACCAGTATGCTGAAAAGAAGTAGGCAACACTGCGCCAATGGGCTGCTTGCTCGGCGGTAAGGTTACCTTCGCCCAGATGACTTAGTAAAATGTTGATGCGGCGGATATAACCGAAATCCCATCCCCCGCCATCCGACGTGGCTGTTATCGTCTCATAGGCATACGGGTTGCGGCTGTTATCGCGGTAGGTTACCAAGCCTCCGTAGAAATCTCCGTAGAACTGGCTGTCTTGATAGTTGTTACCCAGGCTGGTATGGATGGTCGGATTGGTAAACATCTCATAGCAGGGATTAATGAAAGCCTTGAAATTATCATATTCCTTAAAGGCATTCCCCTCTGTCAAATCTGTAATAGGGTACTTCTCCAGGAAGTCATCATTACAAGAAGTCAATGTCAGTGCAACAGCAACTGCTGCTATAATAATCTTTTTCATATATTCAGGTATTGGGATTTAGAATGTCAAACTTGCACCAATAGATACCGTGCGGTAATAAGGATACGCCCATGCTATACCGTTGCTTAATGCGTTAGCAGTGGACGATGCAGCCGACCCTTCGGGATCGTAGCCTTTAGGAAGATGTGAGAATGTAGCCAAATTCTCAACACTTAGATAAATCTTGGCATCTTGCATGAGGACTTTGCTGACCAGTTGTTTGGGCAATGTATAGGATAAAGTAACGTTCTTGATGCGCAGGTAGGCTGCGTTCTGGAGATACTTGTCGCTTACCCGGGTGTTTGAACTTACGTTGTTGCCCTGGTCGTAGATACGGAAGAGGGCGGCGTTCGGGTTCTTGGCAACCATATAGTCGGCACTTTCGGGGTCGTAACTCTTGGCCATCCAGTAATCCGTCTGGTTGGAGTAAAGGGGCTGGAACACTGCATCGCCGGCACCGGCGCCCCCAAACGGGAAGATTGCAGCGCCTCCCATCCAGTAATCTCGTTTGCCTACGCCCTGCAGAGTGACATCAAGTGCAAAGCCACTATAGCTTACTCCCAGGCTTGCTCCAAACTGATAACGCGATGCGTCGTTACCTATTACCTTCCGATCGCCCGGTTTCGTGACCGTACTCTCACCCACCGTGATGACGTTATCGCCGTCTAAGTCGCGGAACTTGACATCACCAGGCTGAGGATTATAGCCGTTTATTTTTGTTATTCCGTCCTTCAGCGTCCATATTCCCTTGCGGGCATCGTCGAGAACAAAGTCATCTATCGAGTAATATCCGTCGCTTACATAGCCCCATATCTCACCTATCCTGCGGCCGACGTAATAGTCCGAGAGCAGTCCCGACTCGTTATTATACTTCGTTATCTTAGCTTTGCTGTCGTATATGTTGAACCCGATACGGTAATCGAACTTGTTAATCCGGTCGCGCCAGGTTATATTCAGCTCCCAGCCGTTGTTCTTCATGTCGGCAACATTCTGTAGGGGAGCCGCTGTTCCCACCACATCAGGAATCTCAATGCCGGCTGCAAGCATGCCCGTTGTTTTCCTGCTATACCAGTCGAAGGTTGTTGTAAGGCGATTGTTGAATGCGTACAGGTCGAAACCAAGGTTCAAAGTGGTTACCTTCTCCCATGTAAAGTCGCTGCTGACCAGTCCGGGAGAGGTGATGTAAGTAGTCTTGCCGCCGTTGTCCAGAATATAGGTGCCGTTGCTGTACACACTCATGGTAGGCGTAAACTGGTACGGGTCAATGCGCTGGTTGCCAACAGAGCCGTAGGAAGCACGCAGCTTGAAGTCGTCAAGCCAGGTTCTCGACCAGTCCATAAACTTCTCTTGGCCGAGCCTCCAGCCCACACTCACGGAGGGGAAAAAGCCGAAACGGTGGTTCTTGGGGAACTTGGAAGAGCCGTCGTAGCGCCCGTTCAGCTCCAAAAGATAGCGATCCTTAAACGCGTAATTCAGCCTTGCGAAACCACTACGGATGGTATATTCCGAGTATTGGTCTACGATCGTCTTCTCTCCGGTGCCACCTGCAAAGGACGGAACGCTTGGCACCGCCTGCGCCAACACGTTGGCATAGAAGTAGCGGTAGTTGTATTTCTCCTGGTTGAAGCCTGCCATTGCCTTGAACCCATGGTTGCCCCAGCGGTGTTCATAGTTCGTAAATACGTTCAGGGCATTGTACTTCGTCGTGGTGTCATACATCCGATAGAAGTCCTGTCCGGCCTCGGTCGAGTATTTGGGAGTTAGCTGTACGTCGGCAAAACGGAACCTTCCGGAATAGAATTTGTAATGACTTTCCGTGCGGTCATAGGTATATTCAGCCGTTGCTGTCCATCCCGGGAGGAGCTTGAAGATAGAACGCAGCGAGACGCGGGGCGAAGAATTCTCCGTATTTGATACCGGTGCATACCGCAGCATGTTCAAAGGAGTTTGCGAGGGGAGGTCTTCTTCCACGCCCAGAATTGCCCCCGGGATGTTTCCTTCGGGGTAATAATTGACCAGACGGGTGGAATAGAAGCCGCTCATGTTGCCCACAGTGACGGGCGAAGTACGGACTGCATTCGCGTAAGTAAGGGTTGCTTCCTGCGTAAGCCACTTCAACACGTCGGCCGAAATGAAACCGTTGATGGTCTTGCGGCGGAACATATCCTTGTTTGTTGACAACGGACCGTTCTCTCGGCTCAGGCTTCCCGATATGCGATACCTTATCTTATCCGTTCCGCCCGACACGGTTACGTTGTGGTTACTCAATGCTCCGGTCTGCATCAAGTTCTTCGACAGGTCCTTCTCACTTAGCCAGTACACCTTGCCGTCGGTATCTTTGAAGATGCCGTCGCCCACCACATTCAGGGCAGAAGGGTCCTGCTGGTACTGCAACAGATACTCACGCCACTTGGAAACCTCGCCGTTTCCGGCCCAATAAGAATTGGAGTAGCCGGCCTCCAGATAAGCATCAAGATACTGAAGGAGCGACGACTGCTCGAGCGTATTTAAGGTTCGCTCCCACCCCTGACTAAAGTTATAATTGGCACTGAACCTTTCGTTCGACTGCGGATGCTTCAACGTAACCAGCACTACGCCGCCTGCAGCGCGGGCACCGTATATGGCCGTGCTCGCAGCATCCTTGAGAACGGTAACGCTTTCGATGTCTTCGGGGTTCAGGGCGCTGATGTCTCCCTCTACGTTATCTATGAGTACAAGAGGCGCTCCGCCGTTAATGGACAACGTACCGCGCACATTCAGCGATTTCGTCTGGCCCGGACCCGAGCCTCCTCCGATGGTCAAACCGGGCATGGCACCCTGCAGAGCTGCAGCAGCATTGATGACAGGGCGGTCTCCAAGTACCTCATCCATCCTTACTTGAGATACAGAACCGGTGAGATTGGCCCGCTTCTGCGTGCCGTAACCTACCACAACGACCTCGTCCAAGGCCGAAACATCATCAGAGAGAACCACATCCATTCTATCTGCTGCCCTCACTTCTTTATCCTGCATGCCAATGTAGGAGATTACGAGCGGCGCTCCTTCGGGCGCATCGAGGGTGAAGTTCCCATCCACATCAGTCACTGTCTTGTTCTGTGTACCCTTCTGTACAACCGATGCTCCTATCAAAGGCTCGCTGTTTCCATCTGTTATGTGGCCGGTTATCCTGGTTTTCCGCCCGCCACCTACTCCCACCTTCGAGAACACCACGTACTTGTTGGGGGTGATTTCGTACTTGAGGCCGCGGCCTTTGACAAAGTGATTGAGGAAGTAACCCAGCGTGCCGGAGGCTTGGGGATAGGTTACCTCGGCGGCGGTATTGAGGTCCACGTCGCTGTAAACGAATAGCAGGCCGGTCTGCTTCTCCAGTTCAGAGAACATTCTGGAGATGGTCAGAGTTCTTGACGACAGCCTTACCGACTGGTTCTGTGCATGCGCTACCGGGGCTGCAGAGAGGAACACAGACAGCAAAAGCATAAAAGCCAGTAAACGGGAAGAGCCACTATTTACCTTCCCGGGACATGTGCCATGCCCCAACTTGTGATAAGATTTCATGAATTTGGCATTAAATTTAGTGTTTTTAGATTTGTCTTGCATGATATGCGGGCGGCCTTCCGCACTGGCGGATGCCGTTTGCACAAAAGGTTCAGGTAACGGTTTTAGTCATAGGTTGCGGTTGTTAGAGGGTTAGTATAATATGATTTCGTTCTTCTCTTCATGCTGCGCGATGCGGAAAGGATGCACCTTGCTCACCAGCTGCAGGATAGCCATCACGCCGTCGCGCTGCCTGAACTTGCCCGAATACTCGAAGTCGAGGATAGAGCGGTCGCGAACGGTTATCCTGACGTTGTACATCGACTGCAGTTCTTTTATGATATCGGCCATGCGGGTGGCACGGAACACGATGATGCCGTCCGTCCACGCCGTTACATCTTCACTCCCGGCACCAACCACATACTGGTTGCCGGCCATCGTGAGGCACTCGTTAGGATGCAGGATTACGCCCGGATCGCCGGTTCCCTCACGATACACATGAACCAAACCGCGCAGCAACGACACGCTGAATGATTTGTCGGCATAGGCTCGCACGTCAAATTTAGTGCCCAGAACCTTTACCGCCATGCCTCCGGCCGACACGATGAAGGGGCGCAGCGAATCCTTCGCAACGTCGAAGAGAGCCTCACCCTGCAGTTCGATACGCCGCTCGTCGTCGAAACGCGAGGGATAACGCAGGCGCGAACCTGCATTTACCCACACCTTACTACCATCCGAGAGCAGCAGCTGAGCATGCTGACCTTGAGGCACCAGCAGCTCCTGCATGGCCATCGTATCAGTGCCCGCGTCGCGCCACTTCACAACAGCTACGGCCACTAAGAAGCCTGCCAGCAGCACGGCGGCATACTTCAGGAGGCTGCGCCCAACGGCTTTCAGCTTGCCGTTACGCCGGCGCAACGTCATGGCATGCCACGACCGGGCACCTTCCTCACGGTCAGTCAGGGCCGGATGCAGCTCAACCAACCCCCTGACATTCTGCACTGCCAGCAGGTCGGCTTTCAGTTCGGGGTCTTCCGTGGCATCTTGAAGCAGTTTGCTTGCCTCTGTCGCCGTCAGTTTACCTTGAAAATAAAGGAGTACACGCCTATCCATGGCTTACCATTTTACGAGTTATAACACTGCACACCGTGCAATCCGCTAAAGAAAACAAGAGAAAAAACAAAGATTTAAGGATACTTAACATACCGTTGGTAGTCGGTGATTGTATGGCTGCAGCCCTGAACCTCATGCGTTCCGGACGCGTCCCGGCAGTCTTATCCATGACAGGCAACACCCGCCGGGGTTATGTGAAAAAGAGGAAGAACAGCAGTGCGAGGCTGCCTTTGAGCTCATCGCGCAGCCTGCGATAGGCTATGCCCATCTGCGTTTCCACCGTGTTCACGGTAATGCCGAGCCGCTGCGCCACCTCTTCTTGCGGCATGCCTTGCAGCCGACTCATGACGAATATCTCTCTGCAGCGTTCGGGCAGCGCGTCGATAGCCCGCTGCAGCGCTTGCTCAATGTCACTCTCGGTACCCATTTCGGCATCCAGCTGCATCAGCGCATCGTAGCGCAACTGCGTTTCGAGCTTGTATCGGGTCTGGAAACGGGACAGCGCCAGCCGCTCGCGCAGGTGGTTCAGGCACGCATGCCTTACCGAAGCAAAGAGATAGCTCACCACGTTCACGCCGGCCTGCAGCTCGTCTCTGCGCTCATAGAGCTTCATGAAAACCTCCTCGACGATGTCGGCAGCATCGTCGGCGTCATTCACATACGTAAGCGCAAAGTTCCTCACGCGCGAATACCAGGTTATATACAACTCCTTGAAATCCATTTCCGTTGCAGGCAACAGCAAACCTTAACTTTTCGCAAAGTTACTATTTTAAATGATATTCACAAAATTTCAGGCTTCATTTTGATGCTTCCGGCCCTTTGAGTGGTGCACGGCGGGCGGGGCGATACGGGTATGCGGCGGCGGGAGGGAGGAGAAGGCGCTGCGCCGGAGGTGGCATTCAGGCCTCTTGACCAACTGCTTCAAGACCGCTGAAAGATAGCTTCAAGGATGCTGAAGGATAGCTTCAAGACCGCTGAAGGATAGCTTCAAGGGGCTTGAAAGGCAGGTTTTGGTGGCTCGTTCGTAAATTGTTGATTTCTAAAGGCTTGCATGCTTGCTTTAGATAGTTGAGCGCCACAGAGGCAAGGCGCTGGCTCTGTTCCGCAAGAACATAAGCCAGAGCCCTGCTTCTGTGGTGGGTTTGGCGCTGCTTCAGTGGCTGGCAAGCTGACCGGAGGCGGCCACGGTGAGGGTGCCTGTTAGCAGGATGCGGTCGGAAGAGCTGCCTACCATGACCTTGAAGTCGCCCGGTTCCACCACCGATTGCATGTCGCGGTTAACGAGCGAGAGGTCTTCGGGCGTCAGGTCGAAGGTTATGCGCTTGGTTTCTCCTTTCTTTATATGCACGCGCGCGAAGTGTTTGAGCTGCATCAGGGGCTGGCTTACCGATGCTACCTCGTCGTGCAGGTAGAGCTGGGGCACCTCGTCGCCGTCGCACCTGCCCGTATTCGTTACGCTGAACGATACGCGGAACTGCTGTGCTGCGGTCTTTTCTATCGACAGGTTGGCATACGCAAAGGTGGTGTAGCTAAGTCCGTAGCCGAAGGCATAGAGCGGTTTGGCCGTAAGTTCCACATAGTTGTGGGCCCGGGGCACGCGTTTGTTGTAATAAACGGGCAGCTGGCCCACGCTGCGGGGCACGGAGATGGGTAGTCGGCCGGCAGGGTTGCAGTCGCCGAAGATGACGTCGGCAATGGCTTGTCCGCCCTCTTGGCCGGGATAGTAGGCCGTTAGCAGGGCGTCGGCATGCTCCGATGCCCATGCTTTATCGAGCGGTCGACCCTCAATGTAGACTACAACGAGCGGCTTGCCCGTTTGCCTGAGTGCCTCGAGGAGCTGCTGCTGGCGGCCCAGGAGGGTTAGGGTGGCGCGGTCGTAGCCCTCGCCGCTGTCCATGTCACTTACCGAGTTGGCATCGGTTTCGGCCGCTCCCGTGGCCTTGTAGTTGGTCTTGAAGTCGCGTGCCGACGAGCCGCCGACGGCCACTATCACCACATCGGCCCGTCGGGCGGCAGCTACGGCCTGGCTGATGTTGGCGTTTGCCGTGTCGCGAACGGCGCATCCTTTCACGTACTCCACGTTGGCAGCGGGCAGCTTGGTCCTGATGCCGGCCAATATCGTCTTCACATTGCCGTCCTGCTGGGGGGCTGTATAGTCGCCGAGCATGTTGTACACGTTGTCGGCATTGGGTCCTATGACGGCCACCTTGACGTTACGCGAGAGCGGAAGTACGTGGTTCTTGTTCTCCAACAGCGTGACCGAAGCCTGCGCGGCCTGCAGTGCCACGGCCTTGTTGGCCTCGCTGCGCACGCTACGGGCAGCCTTCGGGTCGACGTAAGGGTGCTCGAAGAGGCCCATCTCGAACTTCTTCTGCAGGATGCGGGCACAGGCCGTGTCGATCAGCTGCTCGCTTATCTTGCCCTGCCTTACGGCGTCCACCAGCTGTGCATAGGCCTTTCCGCCGAGATCCTCGTCAACTCCGGCCTGCAATGACATGATGGCCGCGTCCTGTAAAGTGGGCGCCACGCGGTGCGTTTCCCAAATACCATCGATGCTGTAAAGGTCGGACACAACGAAACCACGGAACTTCCAGCGGTTGCGCAGGATGTCGGTGTAGAGATAGCTGCTGGCCGTTGAGGGGATTCCGTCGAGCGAGTTGTAGGACGTCATGATCGAGAGAGCGCCGGCATCGATTACCTTTCGGAACGGTGGCAGGAAGTTCTGCAGCAGGTCGCGCTGCCCAATAATGGACTGGTTACCGTTCTGTCCGCCCTCTGTAGTGCCGTAGGCAATGAAGTGCTTCAGCGTGGCAATGGTGCTGTAGGGTTTGCTCAAATCGCCTGCTCCCAAGCCCCGGACGATGCCGGAGCCTATCTCGGCCGTGAGTACAGGGTCTTCTCCCATGCTTTCCTCCACGCGAGACCAACGCGGATCGCGTGACAAATCGAGCACCGGACCATAGCTTATGTGGGCTCCCTGCAGGCGTATCTCGCGGCCGATGACGCGACCCATGGCCTCTGCCAGCTGGGGTGAGAAGGTTGCGGCCATACCAAGACCGGTGGGAAACACGGTCGTTCCGATGGCCATGTGGCCGTGGGGAGCCTCTTCGGCCAGAAAGAGAGGGATGCCGAGGCGGGTGTGCTTGATGACATATTGCTGCAAGGCATTGCCTGCCTTGGCAGCCAATTCGGGGTTGAGGCCGTTGGCGAGCGACTTTTGTGTCCACGGGTCGGCCCGGTAAGTGGCCCAAAGCATGCCGATGTTTCCCTCCTGCAGGTCCTTCTTAAACTGCTCCGAAGGCTCTACCCGGTTGCCGCGGATGGTGTAATAGTTCCATGCCAAGGTGCATCGGAGCTGCCCCACTTTCTCTTCCAAGGTCATTCGGGAGAGCAAATCGCTCACCCTCGCCTCGACCGGAAGACCGGAGTTCTTGTACGGCAGCACGTTTTTGGCAACGGCATGGGTTGCCATCAGACTTAAAAATGTGAACAGAATGGTTATTCGTTTCATGTATGTGAAGTTGACAGATTGAACATTTCATGCAAAAGTAAGGAATAAACTCCACATTGGCAAGAAACAAGCAGCTTTTCAGACCCGTGCCATCGGCCGTTTCAACTATTTTTTGTAATTTTACGGCAGAATAGCTATAACCATCAAATCATGAAGAAATTAATGCTTACATGCCTTGCTGCCGCGGCGCTGCTCACGGCAAACGCGCAGGGCGATGTGTACGAACGGTCGAAAACCTACGAATGGCCGACCGACAAACAGGTAGTTGAGAAACTCAGAAAATGGCAGGACCAGAAGTTCGGAGTGCTCTTTCACTGGGGCGTTTACGCCGTTCCGGGAATGGTGGAGTCGTGGGCCATCTGCGATGAAGACTGGGTTACGCGCGACACGACGATGACTTACAGGCAGTACAAGGACTGGTACTGGGGGCTGGCCGACAAGTTCAACCCCACCAAATTCGACCCCTCGCAGTGGGCGGACGTGATGAGCCAGGCCGGTATGAAGTACATGATATTCACTACCAAGCACCATGACGGCTTCTGTATGTTCGACAGCAAGTACACTGATTACTCCATCGCGCACCACGCCTTCAGAGATAACGCCCGGCGGGATGTGCTGAAGTACGTGCTTGATGCTTTCCGTGGCAAGGGCTTCATGATTGGAGAATACTTCTCGAAGCCTGACTGGCACAGCCAAGACTACTGGTGGGACGTTTATCCAACCAAACGTGGACGCAACGTGAACTACGACATCAAGAAGTGGCCTTGGCGCTGGGAGCGCTTCAAGCAGTTTACTTACAACCAGATGGAGGAAATACTTTCGCGCTACGGAAGTGTCGACATACTGTGGCTGGACGGTGGTTGGGTGTGCAAGGAGAACAACCAGGACATCGATATGCCACACATCGCAGCGATGGCGAGGAGGCATCAGCCGGGCCTGATCATGGTGGATCGCACCATTCACGGCCCCTACGAGAACTACCAGACGCCGGAACGTACCGTCCCGGAGCAGCAACTCAACTTCCCGTGGGAGAGCTGCATACCGCTCAGCAACGACTGGGGATGGGTGCAGCATCCCACCTGGAAGAGCCCTGAGAAGGTCATCAACACGCTCATAGAGGTTGTGGCAAAAGGCGGAAACCTGGTGCTCGGCGTTGGTCCTACACCCGAGGGACTCATCCAACCCGAAGCAGTAAGCCGTCTGCAGACCATCGGCCGCTGGCTCAAAGCTAACGGCCGCGCCATCTACAACACCACTACAACGCCCGTGTACCAGGATGGCAACACATGGTTTACGGCCAGTAAAGACGGCCGAAAGCTCTATGCCATCTACATGGTGAAGGAGGGTGAGACGGCTCCTGCCACCATCTCGTGGAGCAGGAACCTGCCTAAAGGGAGCGTGAAGCTGCTCTCCACGGGCCGGACTCTGAAGACCCGCCGGAGTGGGAACACCGTAACAGTGACGTTGCCGGCAGGCATCAGCCAGTCGGTTGCCATGGAGTTCCGCCGCTGACGGCGGCTTCCCGGCACGCTGAACATCAGCTAAAAGCAAAGCCCCTGCATCTTTAGCGGATGCAGGGGCTTATTATTTGCTGTCCTACTGTCGATGATTAATCGATGTCGGTGTTATGGTCGAGCTCGTCGGTGAAGCCTCTCGGCTCCCTTGGTGCCATGGGGTCATGGTACTCATCGCCACCGCTCTGCTCGCTGCGGTCATGATGTTCGAAGCGGCGCGGGCGCTCATCGCGGCGATGGTCGTCACGGCGTTCGCCCTCGCGACGCGGCCTACGGTCGGCTCCACGTTCGGGTCGCGGACGGCGCTCACGCTCAACGTAGCCCTCGGGTTTAGGGAGCAACGCCCGGTGAGACAACTTGTACTTGCCTGTCTTGGGGTCTATCTCCAGCAACTTGACCTGTATCTTGTCGCCTTCATGTATTCCCGCGTCCTCTACTGTTTCGAGTCTTCTCCAGTCAATCTCTGATATATGGAGCAAACCATCCTTACCCGGCAGTATTTCTACAAAGCAACCGTAAGGCATGATGGAACGAACAGTTCCCTCATAGACCTCACCCACCTCGGGTACTGCTACGATTGACTTAATCTTGGCGATAGCAGCATCGATACTCTCCTTATTGGGAGCCGACACCTGAACATGCCCCTGACCGTCGCTCTCGTCGATGGTAATGGTGGCGCCGGTGTCTTCCTGCATCTGCTGTATAATCTTTCCGCCCGGGCCAATCACGGCTCCAATGAACTCCTTGGGTATGTCGAAAGCCACGATGCGGGGCACCTGCGGCTTCAGTTCGGCACGAGGTTCGGAGATGGTCTCCATCATCTTGCCCAGTATATGCTCGCGGCCGGCCTTTGCCTGCATAAGAGCTTTCTCCAAGATCTCGAAGCTCAAGCCGTCACACTTGATGTCCATCTGCGTTGCAGTGAGGCCATCTTTGGTTCCGGTGGTCTTGAAATCCATGTCTCCAAGATGGTCCTCATCGCCCAGAATGTCGGAGAGAATGGCGTATTTGTCCTCACCCGGGTTCTTAATCAGGCCCATGGCGATACCCGATACGGGTTTCTTCATCGGCACGCCGGCATCCATCAGCGCCAGTGTACCTGCGCATACGGTGGCCATGGACGATGAACCATTGGACTCCAATATCTGGCTTACCAGGCGGATGGTATAGGGGAAGTCGGCCGGTATCTGGCCTTTCAGGCCGCGCCATGCCAGGTGTCCGTGGCCAATCTCACGCCGGCCTACGCCTCGCTGAGCCTTGGCTTCGCCGGTAGAGAACGGCGGGAAGTTGTAATGAAGTAAGAAGCGCTGGTATCCCTTGAGCAGAACATCGTCCACGAGTTTCTCGTCCAGCTTGGTGCCCAGCGTGCAGGTAGAGAGCGACATGGTCTCACCGCGCTGGAAGAGTGCGCTTCCGTGAGGCATGGGCAGCGGCGAAACCTCGCACCAGATGGGGCGGATATCGGTGGTCTTGCGGCCGTCGAGGCGGATGCCTTCATCGAGAATGCAGCGGCGCATGGCGTCGCGCATCACGTCGTCGTAGTAACGTGTGGCCTCTGCATGCTTCTCCTCGAGCTCGTCGGGTGTAAGGTCAGCGTGCCCGGCATCGTACTTTTCGAGGAAGTCGGCCAGTATCTTGTCGAACGCATCCTGGCGAGCATGCTTCTCCAAGGCCTGCTTGTTCACGTCGTAAACAGGCTGGTAGAGCTCTTTCTTAATCTCTTCGCGCAGCTGCTCGTCGTTCACTTCGTGGTCGTAGGTACGCTTCACGTCGGTGCCCAGCTCTTTCGAGAGTTCTTCCTGCAGCTCACACATCGGCTTAATAGCCTCTGCAGCAGCCTTGAGGGCGCCGATGAGGTCCTGTTCCGACACTTCTTTCATCTCTCCCTCTACCATCATGATGTTGTCCTTGGTGGCTCCAACCATCAAGTCCATGTCAGCAGCCTCCATTTGTTGGAAGGTCGGGTTGATAACATACTGTCCGTCGATGCGTGCAACACGCACTTCGGAGATTGGGTACTCAAAAGGAATATCTGAACAAGCCATGGCTGCGGATGCTGCAAAGCCTGCAAGCGCATCCGGCTGGTCAACACCATCGGCCGAAAGGAGCATCACCTGTACATAAACTTCTGCATGGTAGTTAGATGGGAAGAGCGGACGAAGCGCGCGATCCACCAGTCTCGACGTGAGTATCTCATCGTCGTTAGCCTTGCCTTCACGCTTTGTAAAGCCTCCGGGGAAACGTCCTGCGGCGCTGTACTGCTCGCGATAATCTACTTGCAAAGGCATGAAATCTGTTCCCGGAACTGCATCTTTGGCTGCACAAACGGTTGCCAGGAGCACTGTGTTGCCCATGCGGAGAACCGCAGCGCCATCGGCTTGCTTTGCAACTTTCCCGGTTTCAATCGTGATGGTTCTTCCATCAGGCAATTGAACTGTTTTTGTAATTACGTTCATCTAAATCTTTAAAACTTTATTGTTTTGTCTTACATCTAAAAAAATATGGCGCAAAGATACCTATTTTATTATGAATAAACGAATGAAAGCGAAATAATTTTCGTTTTTTTTGATTACCTTTGCCCCCCGTATGATACGCAACATGATATTGGTTGCAGTGGGTGGAGCCGCCGGGTCGGTACTTCGGTTCGTGCTCTCCAGGCTCATTGCGGGCAGCGTACTTACCCAGCTGCCTCTGGGAACCATGACAGTTAACGTGGCCGGGTGTCTGCTCATCGGCCTCATTTACGGCTGGACCGACCGCGGTATCGTGGCTAATGCCGACCTGAAGCTGCTGCTCACCGTGGGTTTCTGCGGCGGGTTCACCACCTTCTCCACCTTTTGTAACGAGGGGCTCAGCCTTTTCCGTTCCGACCAAGCTCTGCTCGCAGCCCTCTACACGGCAGCCAGCGTGTTCCTAGGTCTGCTGGCCGTATTTGCCGGAGCACAGCTCGCGAGGCTGTAAGGGGGAGCCTACCCCGCCCTCCCGAAGGGAGGGAGCATAGTTGTGAGTAAGTATTGGAGAGGAGGAAAGGCTGCTGTTCTTGTCCCTATGCAATCTATACGATAAGGCTCCCTCCCCTTGGGAGGGCGGAGGTAGGCCCCCTTTTATCATCCCCTCCTCCGC
>LAHS01002163.1_pt1 | contig 59124 bp, 49 predicted proteins | sample 329651 | NCBI WGS metagenome assembly LAHS01 (sample SAMN03275699, study PRJNA271635) | activated sludge metagenome | isolation source: sample C-1 Sludge from hydrolytic chamber (first chamber) of Anaerobic...
GTTTATTTGCAATTGTGGTGTTAAAGAAGATAGAGATGTCCATGCCGCTAAAAATATGCTTTGGTTCGCCGGCCATAATATCGGTGTAATTCAAGTAGGTACGGAACATACCAAATTAACGCACGGGGAGTTTGAACCTCTAATTGAGAGAGCTGTTAAAAGCGATCACGATCAAGTTCGGACGTTGAGCCGTGAAGCTTCCTGCTCTTCAGGCAAGAGGTAGTTCACATAAGTTAATTGATTTTATGCGACAATAATAAAAGTGCAACTTACGTTTGCGTGTTTATTAAGCGTGATTACCTTAAGATGAAAACGTAAGGAAGATATCTTACTAGAAAGAGAGACTTAGGCATGCTTGATTCAAAAGCCATCGGCAATAAGATCAACAAACTAAGAACAGACAGCAAGTTAAGCCAGGATGAAATGGCTGGAAAGCTTTTCGTCACCAGACAAGCTGTCTCTAAATGGGAGTTAGGTCAATCTTTACCTAGTATTGATAGTCTTCTGGAAATGAGCAAGATGTTCTCCGTCTCGTTTGAAGAGCTTCTTTGTTTAGAAGACAAAGAAGAAATCGATCCTAGTGATTTATTCAACGGTCATTCCCGCGAATACATCGTTTCATCGATAATCAAGAACAAGATAGACGTTAAACTCGAAGACGTTTTCTATCAGTTTTCCAATCAGGAAAGAATGATTATTCTAAGTGCAATTAAGGAAAAGAAGACCAGAGCTAACATCTCTGAGCTTCTTCCTAAACTGACCTCAGGAGAAAAAATGTTCCTTGTTGGAAGTGAAAGGGTAATCACCAATTATGGAAAATAACAACATGTACTTCTTAGCAAGCGAAATCAAAATTATGGAAATATTAGATAAGAATAAAGAAGATTATTTGGAAAATAGTGAGACTAATGACGATATAAGCACATATAAAGAAAAAATGGAGGAACAAAATGAAAATAAGTAAGATACTCCCCTTCCTAGAAGAAGAGGAACTAGAAGAATTAGCCGATAAAATTAATTCCTCCCCTGATGATGAATATGAAGAAGTTACGATTAATAAACTCCTTCCGTTTTTAGATGATGATTATCTGAATGATCTTTTCATCAGAAGACTAAAAGAGAATAAACCGGTGGATGCTTTCTACCCTTTCTTGGATGATGATGTCTTTTCAGAAGCAGCGGATGAATTTATCGCTGGTAAGATGCCTTCTTTCCCTTTAGAAAAAGCTCTTCCTTTTATGGACGATGATGATATTTCTAGAATAGCCTTAAAGATGTCTGATTCTAACTCAGAAGAAATACAAGGACTTCCTTTTCGTAAACTGTTGCCTTTCTTAGATGATGATGTCATAGACGAAATATTTAAAAAGAGAGTCCAGAGTAACGGAAACTATCAGGAACTTCTTCCTTTCGTGGATGATGATGTTTTATCAGAGGTTGTTGATGACTATGTAAATAAAGGAAAATATCAGGATTTAGACTTCGACTCTATATATCCCTTCTTAGATGACGACGATATAAGAAAGCTGTTCAAGTTCAAGCTTCATCAAAAAGATTAGTTTTTAGTTCTAATCAAACGCTCCATTTTTATACATCTTCTCTAGATTATGCCCTAATCTGATTTCCTTTTTAGTTGAATCAGATAGGCACCTTATCTTGTTGTTATCCAAGATAAAACAGCAATCAGGTCTAGAAGAAGTATTATTCATCAAGCTGAGATTATGAGTCGTGACAATTGTCTGCATATTTGTAGTTGATTTAAACTTTTTAAATACATTCTCCGAACTAACGTAATGTAAGTAAGAATCGAATCCATCTACAAACAAGAAAGATACTTTCGAAAAAATCATATACCAGTAGAAAGTTAAGATTAAAGACAATGTGCCATTTGAAGCTATAGCACCTAGTGGAATCGATCCATTAGAAAAATCAGCAGAAATATAACTATTTCCTAAACTGTTTTTCGCAGCTTTCAATTTAAGATTAACTCCATTACTCTGTATAAAATATTCCAGGTCTTTAACTTTGTTTTTTTTGATTATTTGCTCATCAATTTTACCCATTAATGAAGATAATTCGTTATTGCTACTTAATGGTTTAAACCATAGCATTCCTTGAACGAAATCCATCACTTCTTGAATGTAAGGATTTGTTCCGTTAAGAGTGTTGGCATAAATATACTTGATTATAGATATGTGATTATCTTGAATCTTAGTGAAGTCTAATTTATCAACACCATCAATATTGATAATCTTGTTATCAAGATTTGAATAATCTATATCTATAGCTGTCTTACCGTTTATAATCAGTTTTTCAGTCTCAAGATTTAAAGGTCCGTTTTTAGTATATTCATAGATAACTTCATCTTTTCCAAACTGAAATACATATTTAAAGGAAGAAATAACACTGGGGTTATCAAGATTCCTATATCCAACAGAATTTAAAAGAGTCGGCTCTTTATAGGCATCTAAAAGGTGAAGTGTTATATCGAACAAAGCATATCCAAGATTAGACTTGCCACTCCCGTTTCTGCCATAAATAATCCCTTTATTAATCAGATTATTCTTCACCATATCCTGATTATTTTCATAGTCTCTTTTACAGTCCAAGTCAAAAACAAATCTTTTATTAAACCCTCTGTAATTTTCGACTTCAAATCTTTTAATCATAGGTGCCTCATGAATTAAGTATAACAATAAAAGAAGGCTTATTCAGATTTAACGTAATTTTCTTACGGTAAAACTTATTAAGCCTTAAAGAAAAGGCATCATCACTTAACGATGATGTCCTTCTTTCTTTCTAATGTGTTCTTAATCGAGATGTTATCGATAATAAGCTTCATAACTGATTCAAGTTCATTTCCCGCTGAATAATCAGCACGGCATATGAAGTTAACTCTCTCATCCTTTAGAAGTTGAACAACATCGTTCTTCTTCTTGCCCGAAGGATATAAGGCTATAGAGTTACCGCCGTTATTTCTAACAAGGATCATAGCCGGAATATCAGTCATTCCATCTCCCAGGTAAACCATGTTGTGGTAAGGTATTCTTCTTTTAGGTGTCTTAGCGTTTACTTCTGAATCATCAGTAGTATGTAAGGCTCCTTTAGATATTCTGAAGAAATACTGTGTCTTCATTGTGAAGTTAATAGCGAACTTCGGCCAGACAGGTTCTTTGGTCTTGTCATCAAAGAGGAATTCACATCCGTAAATCTCTTTGAATTCTTTCGCTATCGGGCATCCTTCGATGATTTCCTTATTGCCGGAGCTAATAAGATAATGCTCGACTATGACATTCTTAGATAATCCATAGTCATTGATTCTCTTAAACCAAGTAGTAACGCCTTTAAAGAACTTGATGTTATTCCCTAAGGAATTAAGCCACTCTCTAGTTAGAGGTATGCCTTTTTCCTTGCACTTTAGTTTCATTAAATAAAGGTAAGCAAGAGTATTCTCTACACCGTATTTAACAGAGAAGGCATTTACATCTGACCAGAATTCATCAGGCGTCATTCCTAAAGCCGGAATGAATGCGTAATTCTGCATATAGTCCAAAGAAAGCGTCTTATCGAAATCGTACATAATAGCCATTATTGCTTTCTTCATTATAATAATCCTTTCTTATTATCCAGATCTTTTTACTATTATGAATTAATAAGTCAAATAAAGCAAACTTTAAGTAATTAAGCCATGTTTAAAGAGTTCCAACTTAAACAAGATGTATCAAATACATTTATAGTTTGTCGTATTTAATGGCGGTTCCTTTGCACTTTTCTATCGGATATTTCTTCTCTGTTTTTGCTAATTTATCCTCGACTATGGTTTTAATATCTAAATTCATGGCTATCGACATTTGAATGCAGTAATTAATAACATCAGCCAGTTCTTCTTTTACGGCTTCCACATCATATTTTTCTTCATTCCACTGGTAGCATTCAAGTAGTTCAGCCGCTTCAATACTTATAGACTTAGCTAAATTAGCCGGAGAGTGAAATTGATTCCAATCTCTGTCGTTAACAAACTTAGTGATCTTCTGTTTAAGTTCTTCTATAGAGTCCATAATCAATTCCTCACTTTTCTATATATATAAATAATGATAAACCATTTATTAAGTTTTTGTAGACTTCCAATATAGGTTCGTTCATAATAAGAACGTTTAACTCATAAATATGGATTATTTAACACTAGTACTTCTTTCTTTATCTCTCGCCATGGATGCTTTTACAGTATCTATTTGCGATGGGCTTTCAATGACAAACCTCACTAAAAAGAAGGCTATATTCATTCCTTTTATGTTTGGCCTGTTTCAAGCCCTCTTCCCTTTAGCCGGTTATTATTTAGGGGTGGCCTTCTTAGACTACATCAAAGATTATGATCACTGGATTGATTTTGCTCTTCTTTTAATAATAGGCGGCAAGATGATTATCGACTCTATTAAAGGATTAAGAAACAACGACCCTTCTTCTTTAAAGGAAAAGAAGCAGTTCTCTTATCTTTCTGTCACTATTCAAGCAGTAGCGGTCTCTATTGACGCTCTAGCTGTAGGTATTACTCTTCTAACTTCCCCTTTAAATATCTATATCAATATAGCCTTCATAGGAGTCATTACTTTCTTAGTCTGCATACCTGGAGTATATCTAGGTCAGAAGATAGTAAATCTCCTTAAAGGAAAAACCGATATCGCTTCTCTGATAGGAGGAGTAATATTGGTTCTTCTCGGTTTAAAGATACTTCTTAATCACTTGGGTTATTTAAGCTTCTAAATATACATCTTTTCGTAGATCTTAATTATCTCGGCTTTAGTAAAGATCTTCGGGACAGGATATAAAGGATTAGCTTCCTTAACAGCATGGTCTGCCATAACAGGGAAATCCTTAGGATCAGCTATTCCTTTAATAGTATTAGGAATCTGCATCTTCTTTTCTAGATCTTTAATCCACTCAATAACAGCTTTGGCCTTCTCTTCTGTACTTAAAGAAGGATCGGCTATTTCACAATAATCACAAACTTGAGCTAGTTTCTTATATGCTTTTTTGCCATACGCCTCTAAAACATAAGGAAGTACGATAGATATCGCAAGTCCATGAGGAGCGTTATATATAGCACCCATAGCGTGAGCCATAGAGTGAACATATCCCACATAGGCTCTAGTGAAAGCAACACCGGCCTTATAAGCAGCGATCTGAGTCTGAGTTCTATATTCAAGATTCTCGGGATTCACATATGCTTTATAAAGATAGTCGTGAATTCCCTTAATAGCCTCTAAACCATACTTCTTAGTTTTCTTTGTATTCTCTCCTCCGATATAGGCTTCAAGTGCGTGACATAAAGCATCTACACCAACAGTAGAAGTCACTTTACCAGGAAGACCTATTAAGAGCTTAGGCTCTAAGATAGCGTAATCAGGAATCAACTTAGGATCATTAACAGCGTATTTATCATGTGTAACAGGATCTAAGATAACAGCCGCTACTGTAGTTTCAGAGCCGGTTCCAGCAGTAGTAGGAACAGCGATGATCATATCTGGCTTATGAGTGACATGAAGAACACCCTTCATCTTGCTGATTGGCTTTTTAGGATTAGTAGAGCAAGTCGCTATCATCTTGGCGCAATCCATACTGGATCCGCCTCCGATAGCAACAACAGCATCTAGTCCTTTAGCCTTATATATCTTTAGTCCATCCTGAACATTTTGAATTGTAGGATTAGGAACTACTTCATGATATATAGCATAAGGAACGTTCTTCTCATTAAGAGCCTTCTCTAAAGGCTTAGTGAGACCGAGAGAATAAATAGTATTATCCGTTACAATAAGGCATCCTTTTTTCTTATTCTTAATAAGGATGTCGGGAATAGCGACCAATGAATCAGATCCTTGGACTACTTTAGGCTCTGAGAAATCTAAAAAATGCTCTGCGACCCACATAGCTTTCTGATAGCATCTAGCGTAAAGAACATAAAGGGCATTCATATCTTTTTCCTCCTATTGAGTTACTTCTAATTTAAGTATACACCAGAGTAAAATAAACGCTAAATCAACGCTCAAATATAAAAATAACAAGGTTCTGTAGCGTAAAACGATACGATATTAATATTTTAAAAAATAGAATAAAATGTAAACTTACTCACCAAATCGGCAATAATCCCACTAAAATTCGGACTTTTTATAAGTCTGTGCCACAAAAACACACAATAATCATTTTTTGAACTAAGATAAGTTTATTAAAAACACGGGCAATTTCCATGTATTTTGACTAAACTAAAGGAGTAGTAATAAAGAAAGGTATATTTATATGGAAAGTGTTCAAACAGTTTCTAGAAAAAGAAACGCTCTACTAATCATGATCTCCCAGCAATTGTATTGGTGTGGTATCTAGTCGATATGTATTCGTTAAACGTTGGAGGAATTAACGGTATCCTCTCCTTCTATACAGGAATCACTACCGCTTTCACCGCTTCTGCTTTCTCAAGCACCCCGATGATTATTCTCTCAATTGCTGTTTACTTAGCAATCGTCGTCTTCTTAGTTTTATTCATCTTGGCCTGTGCTAAGAAAAACGCTCCTAAAGGATTTAAATCTAGAGCGATCATCTACGCCCTTATTACTCTGGTTGTCTCAATCATCTTATTAGGTGGAATCTTCTCCTCCTATACAAAGATCCATGCAGCTTATAAGAATACTAATGGTTCATCCTATTATGGTTCCGCTGCCTTCACTGTTAAAGTCGATTTAATTCTCTTACCTATCTTAGGTGCTTTGTTCTTCATCCTTGGTAATGTCTCCTCCTTAGTTTGCATCTTAGCTAAACCTGAGACCGCTGCTGCTGTTGAAGAAGCTAAACCTGTCGAACAGCCTAAAGAAGAAGCTAAAGAAGAGGTTAAGGAACCTGAGCCTGTTAAGGAAGAACCTAAACCCGTCGAAGAAGAAAAGCCTATTGAAGAAAAGAAGGAAGAGCCCGTTAAAGAAGAACCTGCTCCTGCTCCTGTCGAAGAAAAGAAAGAAGAACCCGCTGTCGCTGCTGCTCCTAAAAAGAAGTATGAGAAGAGAGTTCCTTTCAAGACTAGACTTAATAAGGCTGATCCTGCTATCAAGGCTATCTATAAAGAACTTAAAAACGAGATGACTGCTTATGGAATAAAGTCCAGAGTCTCCGTCACTGGTGATACTTATAGATTGCATACTGTTAAGTACTTGAAGATCACTGTCGCCGGTAAGAAACTTAAGTTATATTACAAGCTCGATCCTAAAAAGTACGATAGCACTACTATTCCTCATGAAGATGCTTCTAAAAAGAAGATCTATGCTGATACTCCTCTTGTCTTCAAAGTTAAGTCTGATCTCTCTTTGAAGAGAGCTAAAGCCCTCATCAAAGATATGATGGATGAAGCTAAGATTGAGAAGAAAGAGCCTAAAGCAGCTAAGTAGTTTATATATACCGCTTATTTATCAAATTAAGTAAGCGGTTTTTTTGTTCTTATGCACTATGAAAACCTATAAAGTCATATAATAGAAATAAGGAAAGATCTCTATCAACATGGACAAAATTTTAGTTATTGACTACGGCAGCCAGTATAACGCTTTGATAGTAAGAAGGATAAAGGACTTAGGTGTCTATTCTATTCTTCTTCCTAACACCATTACTCTAGAAGATGTTAAGAAATACGATGATGTTAAAGGCATCATCTTATCAGGAGGACCTAATTCAGTAAATGATCCTTCTGCTCCTACATTAGATAAAAGAATACTTTCAATAGGAGTTCCTATTTTAGGAATCTGCTATGGAATGCAGTTAATAGCTAAACTCTTAGGAGGAAACATCACCTCTAAGACCATCCATGAATATGGAAATACAGATTGTTCTTTTGATGTCTCTTCTCCTTTATTTAAAGGAATGGATAAGTCCTCTACTGTCTTTATGTCTCATGGAGACACAGTAGATGTACTTCCTGATGGATTTAAGCCTATCGTCAGTTCTCTTACTAACGATCACTCAGGAATGCAGAAAGATAACATATACGCTATCCAGTTCCATCCTGAAGTAAGAAACACCGTTCAAGGCTCTAATATACTTAATAATTTCGTGTTTGGTATCTGCAAGGCTGTTAAGTCTTGGTCGATGGATAACTACATTGAAATTAAAACAGAAGCCATCAAAAAAGAAGTCGGCGATAAAAAAGTACTTTTAGGAATATCTGGTGGAGTTGATTCCACAGTTACCGCCGTTCTTATTCATAAAGCTATCGGTGATCAACTCACTTGTATCTTCATAGATCACGGTCTATTAAGACAAGATGAAGCCTCCTTAGTCATGGAGAACTTCAAGCATAAGTTCAACATCCCTGTCATTATGGCGGATGATTCAGAACTCTTCTTATCTAGATTAAAGGGAGTAACTGATCCTGAGACTAAAAGAAAGATTATCGGACATACTTTTATAGATGCTTTTAAGGATGAAGCCTCTAAATTACATGAACACTTTGATTACCTGGCTCAAGGAACTTTATATACAGATAAAGTAGAGTCTGGACAAGGCGGTAAATCCCAAGTTATTAAGTCTCATCATAATGTAGGTGGCTTACCTAAAGAATTAGGCTTTAAGCTTCTAGAACCTCTCGATGAACTTTATAAAGATGAAGTAAGAGACTTAGGAAGAAAGCTAGGCTTGGATGAATCATTTGTTTCTCGTCAGCCTTTCCCTGGCCCGGGGCTCGCAATTAGAGTAATCGGAGAAATAACTCCTGATAAACTTGAAATCGTCCGTAAATCTGACGCTATCTTAAGAGAAGAAGTCGCTAAAGCCCATCTAGATAAAAAGATCTGGCAGTACTTCACTATCCTTACTCCTATAAGGAGTGTCGGTGTTATGGGAGATCAAAGAACCTACTTATATACAGTCGCTATAAGAGCCGTAACTTCTATTGATGGTATGACCGCTGACTTCTATCCCTTCGATATGAAGTTCTTATCTCAGGTCTCAACTAGAATCGTCAATGAAGTAACAGGCGTCAACAGAGTCGTCTACGATGTCACTTCAAAACCGCCTTCTACTATCGAGTGGGAATAATGACTTATATCCCGAGAGCCACCTAAATATGCTGGTCCTCGGGATTTTTTAGTTCGTTTGATGTGTCCCATCTTTCTGATTGTCCAGATTTTGGGTACAAATCATTTTTGATTTTTCGCTTGTTATAATGTGTTTATGACAAAATTGGAATTTGATGTTATCAGGTGAGATCATTTATATCATCCAATGCGCAGAAAGGAACCGCTATTATTAACTGTTCTTTTTTATCAAAAAAGAGCTGGAACCCCAGCTCTTTAGTATCAGATTAATCTTCCTTAGGCCTTAATTAAATCTCTGACGACATCAAACTTAGCCTTGTTCTCTTCAATCACCTTGGCGTTACCAAAGGAAGCGAAGACAGAATGGTCGATAGTGCTCTTTAAGCAAGGTGCGTAAGACTTAAGAGTATTTAAGTCAGCAGACAGAAGTTCTTTCTGTTCTTTGCAGATATCTTCATAATTGAAATGAAGGTATTTTCTCATAAATCCTAAGGTTCCTTGATCAGCTACGTGAAGAACCGGATTAAAGGAAGATAAGGCTCCTATCTTGCACTTAAGAATATCTTCTGAAGCGTAGTTAAGATTAGAGACAAACTCAGGAAGATTCTTATATACTTCATCAGTAGCCTCTAAGTTAGGATCTCTATAAGATACCCATCCAATAGTTCCGTCTCTATGAGCTAAAGAGAAGCAGCCATAGGCTCCGCCCTTAACTCTTACTTTCATCCAGAGATAATCATTATCAACAAGATTCCCGAGGGTGTAAATAGCCCCAGAGTACTTCCCGCCGGCTTGAATATAATTACCTACTCTAGCATTAAATAAGACATCGTAAGGTGCCTTGATTCCTTCATTCTTCATATCAGGAACAAAGACGAACTTGCCTTCAGGCTTAACATCCTTCTTCATAGATGAGTAGAACTTATCAGCATTCTTCTTTTCTAACTCCAATCCCTGTTTAGAGCCAGTGTAGGAATTGAAGAATCTAGCTTTAGAGAAGACGATGTCTCTAGTTTCTTTTAGCATAGAGACTATCTCATCCTTCTTGGCATCGAAATGATCGACTAAGTCACAAATGAAATCAAAGTAGCCTATACCAGAAACCATATCCTTAAAATAACCATCTTCATTAAAGTGGGATAAGGCTCTCTTATAAGCAATTATATGACCCATATAAGCAAACTCAGAAGAAGCAGAAGCCTTAATCTCTGCTAAGACCTGATAAAGAGTTGATGTGTCATCAAAAACAGTAGTATGTACTATTTCTTCTACTAAATCCTCAACATCTTCCATATTCACATCAAGAGCAGAATAACCGAGGCTGAAAAGGCATTTGGTGTTTCGTTCTTTATTCTGATAGTCATTGTAGGTGAAAGATAAGTTACCTACTTTATTCATCAAAACAGAATTCAAAGCATTCTCGCTTCTCTTCTCAGTCTTTATTCTCTTATAGACAGTTGATAACAAAGAGACATAAGGAATGTACTTATTAGGCAAATCAGTTAGATCAAAGAGATAGTTGCAGTAATTGATTCCGTTAGTGTTGTGCTCTTGGAAATAAGTATCATAAGTTCCTTTGCTTAATTCTGATTTAAAATCAGAAGGCTCATCAGTAAGATCTTCCTGTTTAAGATGAGGCAGAGTCGCTATTTCTTCTTTAGTAGAAGGAGCGGCTTGATACGCTCTTAAGTCATTAGACTTCTTAATCAACTCATCAATCTGCTCTTCGCTTAAGGAAGCCTTGAACTTAGCTAGCTTATCTTTAACTTCTTTATCGTTCTCTTCTTGAACAGTCTTAGAAGGTGCGAGTTCGATTAAAGAGCTATGAGTATTCTCCAATAAGTACTTCTTAATGACTTCTTCAAAGTAGCCGTTCTTCAAATCTTCTCTGAGTTTAGGGAATACAGGGAATACCTTGAAGTCTTTAGTGAAGGCTTTATCGTCATAAAGAGAATAAGACAAAGAAGAAAGGATCAAGTCGAGTCCTCTAGGCATAGAGGAGAACTTAGCCTCTCTAACCTTGAACTCTAAGAAATTGATATGGGATAAGATGGCCTCGTGATCGAGTCCGCCTTCGATAGACTTAGTGAAAACAGAATTAATAGCGGATACCAATTTGTCTTTATCTTCAGGGTTTGTTCCTTTAAAAACGTAGCTGGTATAAGGTTGATTAAGTCCTTCATCAAATGAAGCATCAACAGACTCTGCTAACTTAGTGTCTAAAACAGCTTTCTTTAAAGGAGAGCCGGGGTCACTTACCAAGACAGAGTTTAAGACGCCCATAGCGACATTAAGCTCGATATCCTTGTTGTCTTTTAATACATAAGACAAAGCGTACTGAGTCTTCTTATCTTCGCCTTCGTCTTCTCCGATAGGATAGAAGACCTTCTCTTCTTTCATGGAGTGGAAAGGCTTCTGGAATTTAACCTTGGTGTCGAACTCGACCTTATCAAATCTAGATAAGTATTCTCTGTCCATCCAGTCGAGTCTTTCTTCCATATCCATATTTCCGTATAGATATATGTAAGAGTTAGTAGGGCTGTAATACTTCTTATGGAAGTTCTTGAACTGCTCATAAGATAAAGAAGGTATCTCTTTAGGATCCCCGCCTGATTCATACTGATAAGAAGTATCAGGGAATAAGGAGTGCATGACGTTTCTTCCCAAGACATCATCAGGGCTTGAGAAAGCACCTTTCATTTCGTTATAGACAACGCCGTTGTAGCAGATAGGATCTTTCTTATCGAAGATCTCATATCTCCAGCCTTCCTGGCGGAAGATCTCTTCTTTAGAGTAGATATTAGGATAGAAGACAGCGTCCATATATACACTCATCAAATTCTTGAAGTCTTTATCATTTTGAGAAGCACAAGGATAGCAAGTCTTATCAGGATAAGTAAAAGCATTCAAGAAAGTATTTAGCGATCCTTTAATCAATTCAAGGAAAGGATCCTTAACAGGATACTTCTTAGATCCGCATAATACAGAATGCTCAAGAATATGAGTAAGCCCCGTAGAGTTGATAGCAGGTGTTCTAAAAGCGATGCAGAAGACCTTGTTCTTATCGTCGTTAGAAATGCAGCAGACTCTCGCTAAAGTCTTCTTATGCTGGTAAACAGTGACCTTAGAGTGAATCTCATCGATGTACTCTTCAGAAATCTTTACGTACTTTTCCATTTGTTTTCTCTTTTCTATTCAATAACTGCTATTGTAAAACAAATTAGACTCTTATTCTAGATAACTGCGTTCTCTTTGTTGCCTCTATATTATAATTAAAGAGATATGAAAAGAGCTAGAGAAGAAATAAGTAAGGAGATGTCCTTAATTAGAAGCAAGGACACCAAGCCTGAACTCAAATTGCGAAAAGCCCTCTTTAAAAGAGGTCTTCGTTATAGAGTTAACTGCTCTAAAGTATTAGGACATCCAGATATCTTATTCACTAAGTATAAAATTGCCGTCTTTGTAGATGGCGACTTCTGGCATGGACATCATTTTGAAGAGCAGAAAGAACAGATAAAAACACATAAGCAGTACTGGATACCTAAAATAGAGACCAACATGAAAAGAGACGTTATTGTTACTCATAAACTAGAGGAACAAGGTTATCAAGTTATTAGAATTTGGGAAGACGAAATAAATAGAGACATAAATAGAGTCTCCGACATAGTATATGAAGCTTATATGAAAGCTAAGAATCCTTATTCTGATTGATATTACTTAGTAGAGAACTTATATTCTATAAATTCATCGTATTTATAGTTAGGAGTTAAAACATCCTTTTTATCGTGAATAAAAGAAGAGTTCACAGTATTTGGAAAATGCTGCATCTCTATGCAGATAGCGTCGTACTTATCTAGTTCCTTGTTGTTCTGAATAAGGAACTCAGCAGGATGGTTGCAGGAATATAGAACACAGCTTTCGTAATTAGTGTCTATTTCTAAGAATCTTCCTGATATTTGATCGTATAAGGTAGCTCCAGGCATATTGCCATCTAATAAATAAGGATGGTCGTAACCTAAGGTGGTCTTTTGAACTTCTGGTTCTTCTATATGATCACCGATCTTATGAGGAGTACGGAAATCAAAAGCCTCATCTACTTTCATGATGCTTGTAGCGACGGTGTTTTCATCTACGACGCCGCATCTAGAAGAATTCAAATAAAGAGTCTCATCGGTAACTTTTCTAGAAGCGTTGCCGGAGAGATTGAAATAAGCGTGGCAAGTAAGATTACACAAGGTTTTCTTATCTGTAGTGGCTTCATGGTGAATGAATAATCTGTTTTCGTCATTATAAAGAGTATAGGTGATGGTTATAGTAAGATTCCCAGGATACCCGCCTTCTCCATCCTTAGATAAATATGTGAAGATGATAGACTGACTTCCTCTATCTTCTTTCTTTACAAAATCGAAGCACTTCTCTGATATTCCTTCTTTTCCTCCATGGAGAGCGAAGGTCTTTTCTGGATAAGTAGTTTCTATAGTGAACTTCTCATCTCCTAAATCGACTTCTTTAGGGAATATTCTACCGGCGGTTCTTCCACAAGGCTTCCCGAAATGACCGCTAGCTCTGAAGTACTGAGAGTACTTCCTAGGTCTTACTAAAACGGATTCAATGTTTCCGTTTCTATCAGGAACCGCAATATCGATAAGTCCTGCTCCTACTGAAGAGCAAATGATAGACATACCTTTTTGATTAGTGAGTGAGATTATTTCATCCATGGTTATTTCTCCTTTATGATTTCCTGATATGCATCAAACGAATGTTTTCTAGTTCGAGATAAGTCTGTTCTATCTACTTTTACTAAGCCTTTATTTATCGAGTACCCGGCTAACCACTCAAATGAGTCTAGTAACGAGTCGTAGAAGAATCCTTGTAAAGGTATTCCTTCGTTTTTAAGTTTATCTATAACATCCTTAACAGCTTTTAAGAACTCTACTCTCTGGTCATCATTTATAACACTCTTGCCTTTTATAGGCTTTCCAAATGATGTTATAAGAAGAGGAATCTTATAACGAGAATATAAGACCTTCGCTGCTTCATATAAGACATTAGCATCTAAGAAAGTTCTAGAATCTATATCAATACCTAAATAATCAGCTTTAGTAAGTCCTTTTAAAGCATCTCTATCTTCTTTAGTAGGAGTAGCGTGGAAGATAGACTTATAAGTTCTAGGTAGTGTATTCAAAATAAACGGATCTAGATAAATACTAGGGCAGGATAAGAAGTGGTCTTTATTAATCTTAAAGAAGTCTTTTTCTAAAGAAGAAAGAGGCTTCTTATTATTAAGGTTATATCCATTTACAAAAGTAGTGATGATTATCTTAGAGTCTTTAGAGTTCTTCTTAATTATCTTTTCAGCTTCAGCAAAAGACCTAAGGAGGTTTCTATAAGCGATCAAAGCAAGATTAGATCTCACCTTAAGATAAGGAGGATATATTCCGTCTTGATAACCTTCACCTAAAATTCCTTCCTGATCCGCCATAGGAATCCAGAACTTAACTTTGTTTCCTAAGGCCTCAGTTACTTTATCTACATAAAAAGAATACCAAGAGGGGAACTCAGGAGAAAGAATACCGGCTTCAATCTGAAGCTTCAAAGGTGGATTGAAATCATATAGTTCTACTATAGGCTCTATACCGTGACTATTTAATAAGTCTATTACTCGGGAGTAGTAATCTAATCCTATCTGACTTACAACAGACTTCCCGTCTGTTATTATTCTCGACCAGCTCAATGATAAAACACAGGAATTCACTCCCAGTTCTTTCATCAAGTTAATATCATCTTCATATCTATGATAGAAGTCATCGGCGTAGTCTCCGCTCGACCCATCCAAAATAGATCCTTCAACATGAGAATAGAAATCCCACATCGATTCGGCTTTTCCGCCTTCTTTAAAGGCGCCTTCGGTTTGATAGGCTGAATTCTTGACGCCCCAGTAAAATGGTCTATTCATAGATTAATACCTTTAAATATTCTAACACATGAACGGATTTTATTAGAGCGAAACCTAAAATGATAGGTGATTCCTATGGCGAGAACACAAAAAACAACCCTATTAATTAGGCATAAGTCACTATCACTTCTCTTCTTTTTTGTTTAAAATGTTTTTAGAGGATATAAAGATGGAAACAAAAGCCATATTAAAAGGTATGTCGCTTGAAGAAAAAGCAGATCTCTTAATGGGAACTTCTGCTTGGTATACCAAAGGATACGATAAATACAACATTCCTTCTATTAGAATGTCAGATGGTCCTTATGGACTAAGAATAGTTAACGATGTCTCTTTAAAAGGCGAAGAAGCTACTTGCTTCCCTCCTTTAGTAACCTTGGCTAATACCTTTGATCCGGAGATGGCTTTTGAAATGGGAGTCGCCTTAGGAGAAGAGTGTCAGGAAAAGAAAGTAAATATGCTTCTTGGTCCTGCTATCAATATAAAAAGAAGCCCTCTAGGTGGAAGAAACTTCGAATACTTATCAGAAGATCCTTATCTCACCGGAAGAATGGCGACTGAATATGTAAATGGTCTTCAGTCTCAAGGCGTAGGAGCATGTGTTAAACACTTCTGCTTAAATAACGAAGAAAACTATCGTTTCACCGCTGAATCCGGAGTCGATGAAAGAGCCATGTACGAAATATATTTAAAGCCTTTCCAGATGGTCATAAAAGGCTCAAATCCTAAAGGCTTAATGGCGTCTTATAACCGCTTCAATGGTGAAAAAGTGGTCGAATCATCACGTCTTTTAATTCAAGTCGCCAGAAATGAATTCAACTTTGCCGGGGTTATGGTATCAGACTGGGGTGCGACAACCGATAGAGAGAAGTCACTAGTAGCGGGCTTAGATTTAGAGATGCCTGGAGACGATAAGTTCTCAAAAGAGCTTCTGGTGAATGCTATTAAGAACAAGACTTTGGATATGGGAGCGATCGATAGATCCTGCCAAAGAATCATAGCCTTAGCGGATGAACTAAAATCCAGCGAGATTCCTAATTATAAATGCGACTATCAGGCTCATCATAAAATCGCTATTAGCATAGCGGCTGAAGGAGCCGTTCTATTAAAGAACAACGGCTCTGTCCTTCCTTTGAAAAAAGGAGAGAACGTATGTTTAATCGGCGCTATGTGCAAGAACATGAGATTTGAAGGAGCGGGTTCTTCTAAAGTCACTCCTCTTCACTTGGTCCAACCTATAGATGCCTTAAAGGCCTATGGTATTTTCCCTTATGAAGCCGGATATAAATTATATGATCATAAAGTGAATAAAGAACTAGAGGATGCAGCTATAAGAGTAGCTTCTAGGTCTGATAAGGTCATCTTCTTTGGAGGAACTCCTAGTATAGATGAATCAGAAGGATACGATAAGAAGTCTATATCTCTTCCCGAGAATCAATTAAGTCTTTTAAATAGACTAGCTAAAGAACTAGATAAGCCGATAGTAGTCGTCCTCTTTGGTGGAGCACCTATAGAGCTTCCTTTTAATGATGAAGTATCAGCGATATTAGCTATGTACTTACCTGGTGAAGGCGGAGGACAAGCTTGCTCGGAGTTGTTATTTGGTGAAGTTAATCCTTCTGGTAGATTAGCCGAGACTTGGCCTATAAAGCTAGAGGATGTTCCTTGTTATAACTATTACGACGAAAGCCCTGACCTTACTGAATATAGAGAGTCTATATACGTCGGATACAGATATTACCAGAAAGCTAACGTCAAAGTCAGATATCCTTTCGGACATGGTCTTTCATATACAAAGTTCAAGTATTCTAATATCACAATCAGAAGAAAGGAAGATAAGTTCTACTTATCATTTAAGTTGAAGAACATCGGAACTTCCGCTGGATCTGAAGTTGTTCAGGTTTATGTCGGACATGAAGACACCGCTGTATTTAAGGCTAAAAGAGAGTTAGTGAGATTCTCTAAGGTCTTCCTTAACGCCGGAGAAGAAAAGAAAATGTCTTTCACTCTGACTAAGAATGATTTCGGGTATTACAACATCAAAGAGAGACATTATGTGGTCGAGGCTGGATTATATACTATCGAGCTTGGTAAATCTTCAGATGATATTTTCTATAATAAGTCTATTAAGGTCCCTAGTGAGGAATCCTCTTCTTCACCTTATCAGACTAATAAGATACATACTTACTTCGCTCCTTCTAGTAACTTATTTCCTGAAGATGAGTTCGCATATATCATCGGTAAGAAATACTCTTCTAAGAGAGTAGGTGTTTTACCTCTTACTATAAACTCAGTGCTCTCTGATTTTAGATATACCTTCTGGGGAAGGTTCCTTTATAGAATCGCTATTCATATCTTTAAAAAGGAAGTTAAGAAGGCTGAGAAATGCTCTGATCCTAACTTAAAAGAGATAAAGATATCAGAGGCTTTATCTATGATGAATCAGATACCTAATGTCACAATAGGAATGGCTTCATCTATAGATAATAAAAAGCTACCTCATGAGGTAGCTGAAGGAATCGTGATGTTCGCTAATGGAAAAGTCTTCACCGGCTTAAGAAAGGTACTCTTCCACAAGTAGATAATTACTTTTCTTCTTCTCCTTTGAAGAAGTTTTCTAACTGATATACGCCTTTTTCTTTACCGAAAGCAAAGATATGGTCTCCAGGCATAACCTTATAGTCCCTTGTAGGAAGGAAGGTTTTGTTTTCTCTGGTGACCAGAATAATATAGATGCCGAAACGAGAAGGAGCGCTTAATTCTGTTAATGAAATAGGCTTAGTGTCTTTAGAGATATTGAGTTCATATACGTTATATCCCTCAGCGACTTTATAGTAATCCATAACGTTATCAGATGAGACTCTCATAGCTAAGGATTGAGAGGCCAAATCAAAAGGTGAAATGATGCTATCGACACCTAGTCTTTTTAATAGGTCTCCATATACAGCGTCATCGATACGGCAGGTGATTTGCTTAACACCGATCTTCTTTAAGGCGACAGCGGTAAGAATAGTAGTGGCTAGATTAGCCTGGGTATCTTGACCGAAGGCGATAATAGCGTTATCTGCTTCTCCTAGACCAGCTTCAAGTAAAGCATCAGCATCAGTGGAGTCACAGCAGAAAGCGTTCTGAATGAAGTCTCCAACTTTAGCGACGTTATTTTTATCTCTATCGATAGCGATGACATCGATGTCTTTATCAGCCAAGGCTTTGACAAGCCCGAGGCCGAATCTTCCTAGTCCGATAACAGCAATTAATTTTCTCATAAGCTATACTCTCCTTTAACCAATTGAAAGATCCGTACTTAAATATATTACTTCATTTGCCTTGTTTTTAAATAAAGGCACAAAGATAGTAATTAACGTTACAGGGCCTAAACGACCAAAATACATCAATAGGCAAAGAACAATCTTCGATCCTATTCCAATCTTGGTGGTAATTCCCATAGAGACACCTACAGTACCAAAGGCTGAGAAACATTCGTATATGATATCTAGAAAATCAAAGGTATTCCCTTCAAATATAGATATCAATAAGGCTCCTACTGCTATATCAAAAACAGAGACAGAGAACAAAACGAAAGCTTTTCTAACAGTCTCTTTTGATATCTCTCTTTTATATATATGAGGCTTTTTGCCCATAGCAGCAGCAAAGACAGTAGCAAACAAGACATATACAGTAGTGGTTTTAATACCGCCGGCTGTAGATAAAGGAGAACCTCCGATTAGCATCAGCATCATTGAGAATACAGCGGTCGAGGTATTTAAAGAAGACTTCAGATCAAAAGTAGAGAACCCCGCTGTTCTTAAATTAACTGAGTAGAAGAAAGCTTGGAGCCAAGTTATCTTATCCCCTTCCATGGCTTTAATAAGAAGGAAGGAAATAACAGCGATTCCTCCGTTAACAAGAAGGACAAGACGAGTCTGAATTGAGAATCTTCTCCATCTTTTCATCATGAAGATATCTTCATAGACTAAGAATCCTAACCCACCACCTAAGATTAAGAAGCAAGTAGTGAGGTTAAGAAGCACATCGTTTGTATATCCCTGCAAGGAAGAAGATCCTATGATATCAAACCCTGCGTTATTAAAAGCTGAGATAGAGTGGAAGACAGATATACCAACAGCTTCCCAGAAAGGATAATCTCTTGAGAAGACCACAAAGTTAAGAATGGCTCCGGCAAGTTCGAATACTATAGTGATTATGATTATGTGCTTAAGAAGCTTCTTAAGCATCTTGAAGCCAGATTGATTAAGAGATTCTTTTACTACTGTAGCAGTAGCCATATTTAATCTCTTGCCGGTCATAACGATAATAAAGGAAACGATAGTGACTAATCCAAGGCCACCTATCTGAATTAAGCATGCTATTACTATCTTTCCGTAAGTAGATAGACTATCTCCTATAGAAGATACAGGAGAAAGACCAGTCACACAGACAGAAGAGACAGATAAGAAAAAAGCGTCCATATAAGATAACGAATTAGAAGTATCTGAGGAAGCATACGGTATAAACAATAAAAGGGAGCCGATAAGAATCACCAAGGCAAAAGAAAGAAAGATATACGCCAGAGGCGGTATCTTCTGCATATTGAAATGCTTATGTGATTGATTAGAATACGGCTGAAATAAATTGTTCATTAAAAATACTTATATACCCTTAATTACTAGAGCATTTTAGCACATAGATGAAAAGTATCAAAATTAGAGAGTGGGTTATGCTATATATATATAAAGGAAGAAGAGATAGATGAAATTAGTAGATGAATCTAGTAGAGTTTCATATATAGAAGCTGATAAATCCATTATCTGCTCTTCTTTAGGCATCATTAAAGGAGATGATTATTCTCTTCTTGTTGATGTCGGAGCTTCTTCTAAACAGATTGATTTGCTTAATGAGTCGATAAAGAACAACAGATTAAAAGACAACATTAAGAAGATAGTCCTTACTCATTTTCATCCTGACCATCTTCTTAATCTTAAGTATTTTAACGATGTAGAAATAATAGGATCTAAGAATACTTCTAGATACGCTAAGGTAACAAATATCATAGATTCACCATTAGATTTAAATCTGGGGAATACGAACATAACAATATTCCCTCTTCCTTCCGTTCACGCTAAAGGATCATTAGGGGTCTATGTAAAAGAAGATAAGATCATGTTTATAGGGGATGCTTTATGTCTAAAAGAAAAAGACGGTAAGGTCTATACAAATAAAGACATAACGATGAATATGATCAAGACTATAAGAAGCTACGAAGTTAATAAATATATCCTCGGGCACGAGGATGGGACTATAAGTTTAAATAAGGTAAATGACTATCTTACTAACATATATAAGATATGCCATGACTCTAAGAGCACGGATGTATTTATTGAGGACAAAGATTATTCAATATTTTAGTTGACTTGTCAACCATTTATTCTATAATGTTCTTGAAAGGAGAACGTTATGAATAAACTAATCGAGATATCTAAGATAGCCAGAAACATGAATGTGTACTATAGAAACATTCTAGGCAATGAGGATATGTCTTCAAACACTTATGAATCCCTAAGACTTGCTGTTAAGCATCCGGGAATCAATTCTAATTATATATCTAATAGGCTCAATCTCGATAAGGGTTTAGTAAGCAGAATCGTTCGCTCCTTAGTAAAACAAGGATTTTTTGTCACCGAAGAAGATGAAAACGATAAAAGATCTAAGAAGATATACCCTACTCAGAAGGCTATTGATCTAAAGGCTAAAAAGGATCAGCAGAGAGATGAGTATTACGGATATATAGAGCAGTTCATACCAGACGGAGAAAAAGATAGGTTCTTTGAAGTCTTGGATACTCTTTATGAGAAGTCTAGAGAATTAAGACATAATAAATTCCAGGAATTGAACCATGAGAGAGATAAAGATAGATAATTCACTCCATTACGATAAGGTTTTTACATACTATAAAACTAATATTTGGGTGGTTGTAGCTTTCTCTATTACCGGTCTTTTGTTTGATGGATTGATGTCTTTTATTCCTTCTAATTTAGGAAGACTCATCAATATGTCTGTTCAGGGTTCACCTTATCAAGACATTATTAATCAAGGTGTCTTTTTTATCTGCTTAGTTCTGTTTATTCAGTTCAACAGATTCTTTAAAAGATACTTTGTTAGAATCTTCTCCAACAGAATCACTTACGTTATGAGAAAGGTGTCTTTCAATTACATCATTCATTCTCCTTTAGATGAGCTTTCCTGTCACTCAAAAGGAGATATCTTAAATAGAAACCTAACCGATATCACTGATGCTTCTGAAGGAATAAGAAAGATAACCACTGAGTTCTTCGATACGTTTGTCTTGCTTCTTGGTTATCTTGTTTCTTTGTTCTTGATGGACTGGATGATGACTTTAATATCTCTGGCTTTTATCATTGCTTCAATAGTCTTCGCTCAGCTTATAAGTAAGTATGTTTATGTTTCTGTTAAGAAATATAAGCAGTATCTTTCATTAACTAAGGACTCTACTCTATGCTATTTAAAAAACGAGACTTATTATAGAGGATTAGGAGTAACTGATTTCTATCAGAAGAAATATGAGAAAGAACAGAATAAACTAGAAAACCTCGCTGATAAGTCGCTGCTTTTTAAATCTTCACTGCAACCTATATATCAGTGTATTGTCTGGATAAACTTAGCCTTTATTATTTATCTAGGCGGTAAAAGACTGATTCAGGATCCTACTTTCCTTATCGGTACTTTCTCTTCTTACTTAACTACATATATGCTTATCGCTACTAAAGCCTCTAGAGTAGGAAAGCTAGTTAATGCTTATCAAGACTTAAAGGTCTCTTGGGAAAGATGCAAGATTTATCTTAAGCCTTCTAGAAAAGAAGATAAGATTACTGAGATTAGTGAAAAGGACTTAGAAGTAAGTCACCTTTCATTTGGCTTTGATAACGCCAAGACTTTAAACGATATTTCCTTTACTGCTCATAAAGGAGAAATAATCGGATTATGCGGTAAGGTTCATACTGGTAAATCTACATTATTAGAAGCTATAAACGGACTTTATGATTACCAAGGCTCTATTAAGTTAAACGGAATAGAGACTAAAGAGTTAAGAAAAGAAGATAGACCTAACCTAATTAGCTTATGTTCTAAAAGCGAAATCTTCTCTGCTTCTTTAGAGGACAACATAACCTTAGGAAGAAAAGGAGATGTTAAAGAAGCCTTATACATCTCTAATCTCGAGAATGATGTTAATAAGAAAGCAGATAAGGAAAACGAAGCCCTATATAGATCTGTCTCTAATCTTTCTGGCGGTCAGCAGAAGAGACTGATGATAGCAAGAGCGGTCTTTAATAAGCCGGATCTAATTCTTCTTGATAACCCTTTTGAAAGCATCGATGAAGAAATGTCTATCGAGATATTAAAAAGATTAAAGGAGAAATGCTCAGACTCCATAATCATATTAGTATCTAATCAGATAAACATTCTTAGTAAGTGTGATAGGTTGCTTTTACTTGATAACGGCATTACATCTGGAACTTATGATTCACTAATTAAAAGAGATTACTTCGTGTCGTTCTTAGGAGGGCAAGCAAAATGAAACTATCTGATGTAATAGTTAACTTCCTGAAGAAACACATATTCCTCGATATCTTCTCTGTCATCATAATCCTTTTGGATGTCGCGGCTACCTTGATTCCTCCTATTATTCTTCAATACATAGTAGATACAGTAATAGCCTCCCAAGATTTAAATAAGCTTTTGATCTGGGCTATCATCTACGCTTCTTCTTATCTTGTCTATGGCGGCTTAGAGTTCTTGAAGTCCTTCATGCTAATCAAAGTATCTCAGAGTATCTGCAAAGACATAAGAATAGGTCTTCTTGATAAAGTACATATCATGAGTTATGAAGACCTTTCTTCTTATGATATAGGAACAATAGAGTCTTTATTTAATAACGATGTTAATACCATTAACACTTTGGTAAGTGATGGCGTTATTTCTATGGCTATCGATTTATTCAAGATGTTAGGTGTCTTTGTGTCTATCTTTATTTTCTCTGTTAATATCGGCTATTTAGTCTTAGCGGTCTTTCCTTTCATATTGGTCTTCGCCTTATTTGCGAGAAAGAGAATGTATCAGTCTAAGTTAAAGGTAAAGCAGATGGAATCTGATGTTAATCAGAGGGTCTTAGAGAATATAGATAACATCGAATCAGTCCAGACATATGAAGCGTACGGATTTGTCTCTGATTACTACGATAAGATCTTACGTACTCATTTCGATGCTCAGAAAGTCTCTATGTTCTACGATTCTATCTTCTCCCCTGTCATGCAGTTATTAAGATATTCATTGATCGCTACTATCATCATGGTTTCTACTGTTAATCCTAGTGTCTTTGGTATTACTATAGGAACCTTCCTTTCTGTATCTGATCTCTTATCGGATTTATTCACTCCTATGGAGAACATTGGAATGGAACTTCAGACTCTTCAGGAATCCACGGCATCTATTCATCGTATTAATCAGTTTATGGATAAAGGCAAGCCTATAGATTACGCTAACTTAGTTGATCTAAATGATTCTTCTTATAAGTTAGACTTCTCTTCTGTTTATTATTCATATCAAAAAGACGAGAGAGTCATCGATGATTTCTCTTATTATCTTAATCAAGGAGATAAACTTACTCTTAAGGGAGACTCAGGAGTCGGTAAATCTACTCTATTTAAATTAGGATACGGATTACTAATTCCTAATAAAGGAAGAGTTACTTTAAATAACGTAGATGTTCAGAAGGTTTCTTCTGCGACCAGAAGAAAAGTATTCGGTATTGTGTATCAGGATTCTTTCTTCTCTAACGGAACTATAAGAGAAGAACTGTCTTTAGGAGACTCTTCAATTAAAGATGATGATATTTATGAAGTTCTTCATGAGATAGGCTTAGGAAGAATAGAAGATATAAATAAGAAGTTCAATGAGAAGGACTATTCTTCTGGTGAACTAGCCTTATTTAATATAGGTCGTGTCTTATTAAGACATCCTTATATAATCTTCCTAGATGAGATGAACGCTAAAATAGATCCTTCTACCGCCATGAAGATTATTAATATGCTAAATGATAAAGCAGCCTCTTCTACCGTTCTTTCTATTACACATTACGGCACTCAACTCAACAATTCTAAAGAACTAATCTTAAAAGCCAAGTGATTTGTTTTATACTAATAGGGTAGTTTCATAAAGGAGACATAAAATTTATGCCTAAAATTGTCCTTATTGGTGGCGGTAGCTCTTCTGGTAAAACATATATTACTTCTCGAGCAGTAAAGTCACTTGCTGATCCTAGTCAGGTTACAGTCATCAGCTTTGATGATTATTATAAGGACATCTCTAATCTCTCCTTAGAAGACAGAAAGAAACAAAACTTCGATCATCCTGATGCTTTCGATTGGCCTTTGATTAGAAAGCATATAGAGATGCTTAAAAACGGAGAGACTATCGAAAAACCTGTCTATGATTTCAACATATTAACTAGAAGCGATAAAGTCGAAAAGATCACTCCTTCTAAGCTGATAATCTTTGAAGGAATTATGGCTTTGGAGAAATCATCGATTAGAAACATGGCGGACTTAAAAGTATTTGTCGCCTGCTCTCCTGAAAGAAGATTCTTAAGAAGATTGATAAGAGACCACACCGAAAGAACAAATAGACCTTACGACTTCATCATCAAGCAGTACTTCTCTAGTGTTAAGCCTATGTTTGATATGTATGTCGAGCCTACTCAGGTTTACTCTGACGCTATTATTTATAACGAAGGTACTAGTGAATCTGAATCTAAGGCTGTTAATATCTTAGTTACCTTGCTTAACTCCGCTCTTAACGAAGAATAAGTTTAATTAACGTTTCAAAGCTTCAGCCCATCATAACGATGGGCTTTTATTATGAAAATAATCATCGATTCCTTCTCTTTTAATCTAACACGCATTAAAAAGCTGGGCTCCATATTAAGAAAGCCCAGTTAATAAGATAAGTTAGTAACTAATTACTTGCCTAAAGACTCAATTTCAGATAAGGCATTAGAGAGATCTTCAGAAGTAATAGCTGTTCCGTCAGTAGCCTTCTTCTTATCAGCAGTGCTCATAGTAATAGCTGAGACATCAGAGCCATATAAGAAGTTGACGCTAGACGCTACAGTAGCAGTAGTAACAGAAAGAGCAGCGGTTGTAGAGAAAGCAGAAGAAGCTCCGCCAAGTTTAGCTGTGATAGAAACACTAGAACCAGATAAATCAATACTGGAAGTGTAGTAAGAAGGCATAAAGGTCTTGGTGTTGATGGCGAATTCATATTCCATCTTGAAGTTAGATCCTAAAGTAACGCTTAAATCAGAGACAGTAATCCCACTTACTGTGCTGAAGGTATCAAGAACAGACTGCAAGGATGCAATGATATCAGTCTTGTTATCAGAAAGATACTTTAAAGCACCAGCGGATTTCACAGAGGCTTTAACGATAAGATTATCTTTCTTATCTGTGTAGATACCAGCTGATAAATAAGTAGAAAGAGAGCCGTCATCAGATTCTAATAATGAAGTGATCTCGCTCTTCTGATCAGCAGTCAAATCAAGAGAAGGAATCTTATAACCAGAAAGATCATCGATTCCAAGTTCAGTTAAGAAACTGGAGACAGCAGAGTCAACACTGACCTCATCGCAGTAATATCCTTGTTCACCTTTCTCGTTAGTAGTAGCGGAACCAGTGTTATAAGAATACTCAGCAGAATCAAGATTGTAGAACTTATCAGAAAGCTCAGCCTGAGCAGAAGCAGTAGCTGAAGCAGAGACAGTAGTGTTAGAAGATGAATCAGTAGTATCAGAATAATAAGCACTGACAGAGCCAGTACCAGAAGCCTTAGCACCGATTGAGTGGTTGCTATCTCCATCTAATATAGCAGCAGCGCTTAAAGAGATAGAGTCAGAAAGAGTCAAGGCAACTTTCTTAGTAGAGAGAGTCCCTGAGACATCATAGCTTTCAGAATTGTTAGCAGTTATTCCATAATTCTTAGAAGTAGGAAGAGTGACATTTCCGTCAGAATAAGCTGTAACGACACTATCGACAGCAGCCTTTCTTTCATCTCCCTTAAGCTCGGTGACAGAGTTAGAATCACCGCATGATGTTAATGATAATAGTCCAATTAACGGTAGTATATATATATTCTTTTTCATATGCCCGTTCCTTTCGGTAGAAGTATAACCTCAATATTTATATTTATCAATAAAACAGATTTATCAAAATGGATAAATAACCGCTAAAAACTAACCACTTTTTCCTTGCTTAGCCCCTCTTTCCATCTTTTTTTTGCTACATATCATTTTTTTGTTGACTTAAAAAACTTAATGGGGTATTCTATCAATTGCTGGGGCTGTAGCTCATCTGGGAGAGCGCCTCCATGGCATGGAGGAGGTAGCGAGTTCAATCCCCGTCAGCTCCACCAGCTTTTTTATTTCTAACGGATTCTAATCGGTCTTATATATGGCGGCGTAGCTCAGCTGGTAGAGCGCTCGGCTCATACCCGATATGTCGAGGGTTCGACTCCCCCCGCCGCTACCAAATTGGATCAGTAGCTCAATGGTTAGAGTCCCCGTCTCATAAGCGGGTTGTTATAGGTTCGAATCCTATCTGATCCACCAGATAGTAATTTGTGAAGTTAAGTCTTCACGAGGTAGGATAGATTCTGTTTCTAACACGATCGTAAAAAAAGCCGCTTGTTATCAAGCGGATTTTTTATTGTTCATAAACTTATAAGCGTAGTAGAAGGCTTCAGTCCACTGAGACTCGTTATGTCCCATGTTAGGATTGGCGTATAGATAGATGTTATCGTCAGTCCATCCGGCTTTTTTAAGCTCTCTTATTATACGGTGAGTATTAACGTAACATTCACCTTCATATCCTTCTCCGCCTCCTGTTGAGAAAGCGAGTTTGAACTTATTGACCATAGAAGGCTTGCTGTACTCATTAATAACGTATTTCATAGCGGAGTTGTTCCCTACTCCAAGGAAAACCGGAGGTTCTTCATCTACTCCGTATTTGAAGATAGTGAAAGCCGAGGAGAAAACATAGAGTCTTGAGAAAAGACATGTATATTCTAATCCGCCCTCAAAAGTCATAAGCCCACCCATAGATGAACCGCCTAGTGAACGGTATTTTCTAGTTTTGCCGACGTTATAATGCTCTTCTACAAAGGGTATGACTTGATTGACTAGATAGTCAAAAGTAGTCTGTCCTTTGTATCCTAAATCACCTATAGCGATATTAGAGAATCTAGGAAGATATTCAGATAACCTATCAGGAGAATTATCGATACCTACTACAATAGAGGGTCTTATATGGTCCCCTTTTTCACACTCAGTGATGATTTCATCTATATGCCATTCCCCAGCGAAAGATGTAGCGTCATCAAAAAGGTTGTTGCCATCGAACATATAGATGACATCGTAAGGCTTCTTGGCGTCGCTTTTATATGATTTAGGTGTCCAAATACGAACGTTTCTGTTCTTGTTCACAAGAAAAGAATCGTTTCTTATTTTGACAGTCTTTAAAGTACCGACTACAGTATGAGACTTCATTATTTCTTAAGAGGATCTTTAACTCCGATGCAATCATAAACAGCAGATACTGCTTCGTTGCATTCGATTCTCTTGATGGTTTCAGCAAGTAAAGGAGCTAAGGTTACAACCTGCATGACAGGAAGATTTCTGAATCTCTCAGATAGAGGGATGGAATCAGTAACGATGATCTTATCGAAAGGTCCATCTGATAGAAGTTCAAAAGCGGGATCAGAGAAGACAGCGTGGACTGCACAGATATCTACAGATACAGCGCCAGCAGCCTTGATGGCTCTTGCACCGATACAAGCAGATCTTCCGGTGTCGATCATATCGTCGATCATGTAGCAGGACTTGCCTTTTACATCGCCGATGATATTCATGACTTCAGGTTCAAGATTAGAATTTCTTCTCTTGTCGATAATGGCTAGAGGGCAATTGAACATTTCTGCTAAGTCTCTTGCTCTATTAACACCACCGTGATCAGGAGAGACGACTACCATATCGTCTGTCTTGTTATGTCTAGCGGCTAAGATAGCGGCTCCTAAGATAGGAACAGCGGTTAAGTCATCAACTAAGCAGCCAAAGAATCCCTGAATCTGGGAAGCATGGAGATTAACAGTTACTACTCTATCAACGCCGGCGGTAGTAAGAAGATGAGCTACTAAGGCAGCGGTAATAGGCTGTCTAGGCTTAGCTTTTCTGTCTTGTCTAGCATATCCGAAGTAAGGGATTATAAGATTGATCTCTCTAGCGGATGCTCTTCTTAAAGCATCTACGAAGATCAAGACTTCCATTAAGTTTTCATTAACAGGAGGGCATGTAGACTGGATGATGAATACATCCTTTCCTCTGACGGTTTCACATGGTTCACAGATTGTTTCTCCAGAAGGGAACTTTTTAATGGTTCTATCTCCTAAAGGCATGTGAAGAATTTCTGAAATTGACCTTGCAAGGTCCTGGTTTGCAGACAAAGAGAAAAGAATGGCGTTATCAAGCATGATCTATCCTCCTAAGATTTTATCGTCTATATTCTACCATGGCTAAGACTTTAATTAACAGATGTAAACGGTTTAAAGTAAATAAAAACAGCGATTTTTACATCGCTGTTCTAGTAACCCAAACCTCATGAGTATCATCATCAAACTCAGGTGCTAAGGTTTCTAAAAGCTTCTGATCTTTAGATAAAGCGAATACTGCAGAGCCTGAACCAGACATCATGACCATCTTTAGGCCTTTGTCTTTCATTCTCTTTATTATGTCTCCTATTTCAGGAAGCATATCTATAGCGGTCTTCTGTAATCCGTTAGCCATTCCCCTTACTATCAAGTCTTCGTTACCAGTCTGAAGTCCTTTGATAAGAGAAGGAATATCAGGAACATCTTTCTGTTCATGATCGCAGTCTTTATATACAGCTTTAGTAGATAAGCCTTGTTCGGGCTTAACTAATAAGACTCCGTAGTTCTGTTTGATCTTGTCGATGAACTGAAGATTTTCTCCCATACCGGTGATTCTGGTAGGTTTATTAAATAAGCAGTAAGGAACATCGCTTCCGATAGATTTAGCGATATCGATCTTCTGCTGAGAAGTTAAATTCAACTTCTTCATCTTTATTAGTCCATTGATAACAGCGGCAGCATCAGCTGAGCCACCGGCCAAGCCTGCTTCCATAGGTATCTTCTTAAATATCTTAATTCTAAAACCTGAATGGAGCCCGCAAGCTCTTTTAACTGCTCTATATGCTACATAGACAAGATTTGATTCATCGCAGATTAAAGATAAATCGTCTGATGTAAGATAGGTTCCGAATCTCTCCGGATATTCTTCAATCTCAATCGAGTCGTGAAGTTCGAGTGGAATAGATACTATATCTATATTATGATATCCATCCGGTCTCAGGTCTTTCACATCGAGAGCTAAGTTTATCTTTGCAGGTACTTTTAATATCATATACGCCCCCTAGACAATAGCGTCTTTATCATCTTAAACCAACAAGGATTAATAGACAACAAAATTATGCACTAAGTTTGAAGTAAGAATCTATCATCTTTTTCCAGTCGTCTAATAAGAGCTCGTGAGGCCTTTTAGAAGACGGAATATTTAGTGTAGGAAGAGTGTTTAATAAGCCGACCATATTACTCATCTTCAAGTTGTTATTAAGATTCTTTCTAGGATTCTTAAATACTTTGCAGATGAAGTCGAAAACTTCTGACTTAGCGTATTTATTATCAGTGGGTTTAAACACCAAGAAAGAAGATGAAATCTTAGGGGACGGATAAAAGGAACCGGGGTTAAGATCAACTAGTCTTTCTAAGTTCCCTCTTAAGGCAATAAAGACAGAATAAGGATTATTAATAGGATCCTTGTCTTTATAGAAAAGCTTGTCCGCTAAGTCCTTTTGAAGCATGAATCCGAAGTAGATAAAATCATCGTCAGATAGAATCTTCTTAATGACGTCTCTAGAGATCTCATATGGCAGATTTCCCACGTAAGATGCTTGTTTCACGTGAAACCTTTTTAAATCAGTCTTGAGGAAATCCTCTTGGACTATCTCTACATTAGGGTCTTTAATCTCTTCTTTAAGCACTCTTACCATATCGCGGTCAAAATCGATAGCGGTGAGGTGGGTTGCTTCCTTCTTTAACTCGAATGTTAATGAGCCTAGACCGGGTCCTATCTCAATCACTTCTTGAGATTTATCAAAGGGGACAGACTTAGCTATTTTTCTGATGATGCCTTGGTCAAAAAGGAAGTTCTGGGAGAACTTCTTTTGAGGTTCGACATTGTACTTTTTCATCAGTTCTAGAGTTCTAGTTCTTACATCATCATTCATCTTTAATAGTCTCCTTTATCTGTTCAGGGGTGAGCCTTAATATCTGTATCTGATTAATAATAGAAGATGAGGTGTTCCCGGTTATAAAATACTTCTCTTTTACCTTGTCTTTATTTAAGGAAGAATTATATAGTCCTAGGCTTATATAATCATCATCTTTAAAGGTCATCTTTTCATCTGATTCTTTATCTTCTTTTATATAAGAAGAAAGCAAGTCAGAAAGATAAGAGAAGTCTGTTTCTGCTACTCCTACTTTTCTTCTTCCTGTAGCTTTCCTTTTATCGACATATACATCTTCATAATTAGATAAAGAGAGTTTGATTCTTTCTCTTATGGAGTTACCAGGACCATCAGGATCAAGAAGAAGGACTATCTTTCTTTCCTTCTGAGCAAGTTTAAGAAACTCGATAGTTTCCTTATGAAGAAACCTACCTTCTGTTTTGATGATAAAGGTGATACCTAAGCTCTTGAGCTTAGAGTAATCATCTTTTCCCTCTACTACAAATAGCGGCTTATTCATGTATGTTATAAATCTCTAAGCTTCTTTTATATATTTCATCAGCGAGTTCTTCTTTGTCTTTATTAAGAAGAGAGGCTAACTTATCCAAAGTATATGTAATATAAGAAGGTTCGTTTCTATGCCCTCTAAAAGGAACCGGTGTTAAATAAGGAGCATCAGTCTCTAGAACAAAGTGATCAGAAGGAACTCTATTCACTACTTCAAGTATGCTCTTAGCGTTCTTGAAAGTAAGGACTCCTCCTATTCCGAAATATATGTTCTTCTTATGTCTTAAGTATCTTAAAGCCATCTGGAAAGAACCAGAGTAGCAGTGAAGAGTGACATTATTAGGGAACTTAGCATCGATGATGACATTAAGAGTATCAGCATCTGCATCTCTAGAGTGAACGATGATAGGAAGATTATGTTCTCTAGCGACTTCTATCTGGGCTCTAAAAAGATCTTTCTGCTTAGCCTTAGTCTCTTTAGAGTTATCCATATGATAATCTAAGCCTATTTCACCAATAGCGACTAGGTTATGAGTCTTTGATATAGCGTCTTCTAGTTTCTTGATATCAGCATCTAAATCATCAGAACCTTCAGTAGGAAAGATTCCTATAGCGGAATAGCAGAAGTCAGGATATTCAACCGCTAACTGATCAATGACTTTAAAAGAATCGAAAGAGTCACCGTTATTAATAACCTTAACAACGTTGTTCTCCTTAGCTCTTTTAATTACTTCTTCTCTATCTACGAATAGTCTTTCATCATCAAGATGAGTATGAGTATCTATAATTTTCATTTTATGTTTCCTTTTTCTATTTACCTACACAGAAATATTTGAAGACAGTTGAGTATATATCTTCTAAGGTAGATTCTACTCCTAAGATTGAATCTAGATAATGAGTAGCCTCTATAAGTTTCACTTCTACTACATCTATAGTCATCTTATTATCGATATCTTCCTTGATGCTTTTTAAAGTAGAGGAGAAACTAGTCAGAAGATCTATATCTCTTTTAGAGGCTAGTCCTTCTTCGTCTTTAGAAGTAAGGTCTAGTTTCTTCTGGATGAGCTTATATAATTCATCTAAGGTAGAATCGTCTTTTGATATAGAGATATCCGCTTTAGAGTTAGACCCTTTAAGATCTCTTTTAGTAGAGATGAAGATAGTAGGTTTCTTTTCATCCATCTTCAGAGAAGAAAGCTCTTCAGATAAGGTGTTCCCTTTTTCAGAAAGAACCAGAATGATATCAGCGTCTTTAACAGCTTGATAAGATTTCTCTATTCCAATCTTTTCAATCTCTCCGGCTTTCTTTCTGATGCCGGCAGTATCAAAGAACTTATATAAGATACCGTCTATTTCCTTCTCGCCTTCTACTATATCTCTAGTGGTGCCAGGAATAGGAGTAACTATAGCCTTATCTTCTCCTAGTATCTTATTAAGAAGAGTCGATTTACCGACGTTAGGCTCTCCAATAATAGCGACCTTAACTCCATCAAATAAAAACATAGACTGCTTAGAAGAAGAAAGAATAGGATCGATAGTCTTCCTTAGTTCATCTACTAAGTCTTCCGCTTTCTTAACTAGAGTCTTATCATCTTCATATTCAGGATAATCGATATCTGTCTCGATCTCCGCTGAGAGCATATTGAGTTTATCCTTCATGTCTTTAATAGTCTTAGAAGTATTCCCGTCCAAGACCTTTAAAGCGTAGTCCTTAGATCTAACAGTCCTTGAATTAATAAGCTGATTAATAGCCTCCGCTTCAGAAAGATCCATCTTTCCGTTGTAGAAAGCCTTAGCGGAGAATTCTCCTCCTAAGGCTCTTCTAGCTCCTTTATTAACTAAAGAGTCCAGAAGTTCATTAACGATAATTCTCGACCCGTGAACATAAAACTCCACTGTGTCTTCCCCGCAGAAGGAGTTCTTCCCTTTGAAGGTGACGATTAAGCATTTATCGATGAGTGAGTCTTTATTATCCTTATTGTCATATAAGGACACATAGTAAGCTTTTCTTTCTTCTAAGTCCTTAACGTCTTTATTTATCATCTTTGAGAGTATTTCAAAAGACAGAGGTCCGGCTAAGCGGACTACTGATAAGGCGGATTTATAACTGGCCGTGCATTCACTGGCTATAGTGTCTAATACGAGCATTAATACTAACCTCTTTTTAATTATACTTTATTTATTCTATGAACATTAAAAAGAGCTGCCTTATTATCAGCAGCTCACATGGCTTAATTAGTCTTTCTTGTCTTCTTCAGGTTTAGAAGAAATCTCTTCTTCCTTCTGAGCGAAAGCCTGATCTATATCAGCTTCTTTGTTAGGAACTATGCTTTCTTCTTTTTTAGGTTCACTAGCGGCAGGAGCATCTCCATTAGAGTTAACATACTGAATAGTAATATGACGATCATTACCAGTTCCTACTGAGATGGTCTTGATATGAGCATCATCTGCTAAAGCGTTATGAATAGCTCTTCTTTCATCTGAAGTCATAGGGTTTAACTCAGCGGTGATTCTAGTTCTGGCTACACTAGAAGCGATACGCTTAGCCATAGCGATGAGCTTCTCGTATTTCTGATCCTTATATCCGTTGATATTAAGAAGAATACGATAATGTTCATTAAACTTATTGAATAAGCAAGCTCTAACTAATTCGTTAAGAGCCTTTAAGGTCTCTCCGCCTCTACCGATAATTCTATTGGCGTCGGTATCTGAAGACATATCCAGATGGATAATTCCATCGATATCTTTGATGTCGATATCAGCTTTTAAGCCCATAGCATCTAAGATGTTCTGGAGATACTTAACAGCGTAGTCTTTAGCGTCCTCGGCTTCATAGACTCCGATCTTAGCGGATTTCTTGAATAAGCCTTTAACTTCGGAGAGAACTTCGTACTTTATCTTTTCAGCAGGTACTTTAAGTTCATCTGCAGCTTTGTTAACGGCATCAGCGACTGTCTTAGCTTCGAATTCTTTCATTTTGTTTCCTCCTATTTACCAAGGTCCATATGTTTGGACTTCTTGTATTTAGTGTATTTGTCTTTGTTCTTAGGTCTTCTGTTCTTCCTAATAGTAGTAACAATCTCTGTGATGATTGTCTGGAAGATAGAAATCAAAGCACCGAAGAACCAGTAGATACCCATAGCAGCAGGAAGAGTTAGACCCATGACGATAACTACGACCATCATAATGATAGGCATATATTTCATCATAGTTCCGGTAGTGGAATCTTCATTGACCTTAACGGTCTTTGCTCCGACTACTCTGTTCTTATGCCACTTCTGAGTCCAAGTAGGAAGCATGGACGAGAAGAACTGGGCGATAGACATCAATACAAACAAGACGATAGCAAACGGTGTTTCACTTGAATTAGACATGATAGCCGTTGAAGTAACAGTTGATAATGAGAGGTTGAAGACTGAACCAGTAGTAAGAATGGCTGAGCCTTGGAAAGCACCCCAGACAGCGATGAACAACGGGAACTGAACAAGCAAGACTAGTATCTGTCTAAACGGATGGATCTTATTCTTCTTATATAAGGCCATCTGTTCGGTGGCTAGTTTCTGCTGTTCGTACTTATTAGTAGAGGAGTTAGGATACTTAGCCTGGAGCAAAGCGAGTTGAGGCTGAAGTTCTGTCATCTTGTTTTGTGAGTTCAAGGAACCAGCAGATAAGACAACAATTATCAATCTGACGATCAAAGTAACTAAGAAGATAGCTAAGATCTGACCAGCGCCAGAAGTACCAAAGGCAATAGCGAAGTTATAAACCAACCAGCCTATAGGATAAACCAGCAATCCTTCAAGGAAGCCGTATTCGGAGAATGCTTGTCCCCAAGACTTCCCTTCGACATAAGTATCTTTATTGATGCCGAAATATCCGCTTTCAGGTGTGATGCATGTAACAGCAGATCCGACACCAGAAGATATCTGGGATTTGTAATTAGATATAAAGGCATAAGTAGGAGAAGATGAACTTAGAGTATCATCTGTATTAGCTTTAGAGACCCAGTTATCGAAGTTAGCCCACATAGTTTCATTGTGGTTAGTATCGTAGCCAGCGTATCTGATGACATATTTCAAGGTTGAGAGATTGACATAATTGTCTTTCTCATCTTCAGAGGCAGTTAAAGACGCAACATATGATTCTACATATGATTTAGGTGCGTACTTTTCTTCATCTGGATTGGCGATAGAATAAGTGACAGCTCCGTCTACCTGTTCATCGACGTAAGTCCAGAAAGCATTTCCAGGAATTAAATAACCTGAAGAGGTTGAGCTGCTAATTAGCGTATCTTGGTTCTTTTCGACATACGCTCCGTATAAGCAAGCCTTATCATTGATACTGCAGAATGACTTCGTGCAGCCGGTTAAGGTGCCTGCGCAGATCACTAGAGCTATTCCGAACAGAACTTTCTTAAAGATTTTGTTCACTTTGAGTTTTCTCCCATTTTAATCAGAAATTCAATTTTCTGCTTAAGTTCTTCTCGATTTTCAATGGATTTGCCAGTGACGAATCCACTTCTAACCAGTATGACAATATCGTATCTTTTTTCATACATATTGTAAACGGAAAAGAAGGCTCTGATTTGTCTTCTTACTTTAGCTCTTATCACGGCATTCCCTATCTTTTTGGATACCGAGATACCAACTCGAAGATTCTCCTTATCGTTAGGTTTGAGGAAGACTAAATACTTAGAGGAACGAGCGCACTTGCCCTTGTTCATCGTCTGTTTGAATTCTTTAGCTTCTTTTAACCTAAATTTCTTCTTCATCAATAAGACCTTCTTTTTACAAAAATACCACTAGAGCGTTGTCTAGTGGTGCAATGTCAGTAATTAAGCAGCTAATACTTTTCTGCCCTTGTGACGACGTCTGGCTAGAATCTTACGACCATTAGGAGTGGCCATTCTAGCACGGAAACCGCAAACCGACTGTCTTTTGCGTTTGCTCGGCTGATAAGTTCTTTTCATATGTACTTTATTCCTTCCTCTGTGAAAATTACGAATTTCACGCGGGATTATTATATATAAATACCCTTCTTATTGTCAAACATAATAAGGCTATTTGTCGATGTTTGGGAAGGCTAGAAGAAGACTAAAAGCGCCGTTTATTTAAGGAACAGTTGATTCTTCCCTCTCTTAAAAGAAATCGATATGGTAAATAAGTAAAAAACAAAAGTCATCTTTTTGAATTCAAAAGGCTTGAAAAGTCTTGAATATACACGTTATTTTTAACTTTTTAACTTTGTAATTATGCTTTTAAAACCGGGTAGAGGTAACTAGTGACATCCAAAGAAGTGAAGTCCCAGATGTCTTCAGACCAATTAAGAGTGTCTATATAGAAAGATTTGCCGTTAAGGCTGTCTCTTGATACGTGGCTTGCACCCTCTTCAGGTAATAAACCTACAGGTAAGACGTAGGAGTTTGTAATTGTGAGTGTGGCTGTATCGTTTTTAACTCCTATAAATGTTAGTCCGGTAGAATAGCCGAGTATGGAGTTAGTAATAGTTGCAGTTGTCCCATCAGCTAAGCATCCTATTAAGTTTTGAGCGTAGAGGGAGTAATTAGAACTAATAAATACTCTGCCGCAGTTATAGCATTTATTGATGTTAATTGTAGAGCCAGTTAAAGCTGTTCCTATTAAGCCTCCGGCATAAGGATAATACGCTTCATATTGACTGCCAGATACAGAAGTCTTTATTTCACCTGCGTTATATGAATTCTCAATAGTAGCTGTGTAAGAAGGATCAAGTAATCCGATAAGACCACCATTGCTATAGTAGCCAGATATTGCTCCCTTGTTATAAGAGTAGGTGATTAAAGAATCAGCTACCATGTTTCCTACTAGTCCGCCACCACCAGGAATATCTGTGTTCTCTGTTGAAGTAATGCAAGTGTATGTTACATTTCCAGTGTTATAACACTTATTTATCTTTACAGTATTATTAGATGTTACATATCCGATAAGACCGCCAGCGTAAGAATTATTTTTTGTAGCAGTTGAAGTTACATTCCCTGTGTTATAAACAGAATTTAGAGATAAAGAATAACTATCTCCATAAGTAGTGATATATCCAGCTATGCCTCCGCAATAATTGTATGGACTGCTACTACCAGTAATTGTTCCACTGTTATAAGCATTATTAAGAGTCAGGTTACATATTAGGTTAAGATAACCAGTTAAGCCTCCGACGTAAACATAGTCACCGCTAGAATTACCAGTTACACTACCGGTGTTATATGAACCATCTAATGACAGCTTGTACATTCTTCCGTATCCTAATAAACCACCCGAATATGAATGACTCTTAGTTCCAGAAGCAGTGTTACTTTGTACTTTAGCGGCATTATAAGAATTATTAACGATCAATTCGTTTGTGCAATAACCGATAAGTCCACCAGAGTAAGAATCCGAATCATTAGCCTTAGCTGTAGATATTACTTCTCCTTCGCTATAGCAGTTATTCAAAGTAACATAAGTACCAGATGAGTAAGCAATAAGCCCACCAGAACAAGCGTAGGTTTCTCTTGAAATAGAGCTTAAGGCTACAGAAGTATGGCAATTATTCATAATGATATGAGCAGAGTTATTAGCAAATCCAATTAATCCACCCGAATACCCCGCTGAAGCGGTAGTTTTAATATATGAAGAGCCGTTGCTATTAGTTAACGAGCAGTTATTTAACTTCAAATCTTCTGTAACATAAGAAACAAGAGCGCCCGCGAAGATTTCATAAGATTGTTTATTTACTGAAGTAACAGAGACGTCTATATAAACATTATCAATGGTGAAATTAGAAATAATTCCCTTGGCGCTAGTGAATAATCCCATCTTTACATTAGAGTTATCTACATAAGTTAACTTGTTTCTTAGATTATTAATAGTGTGCCCATTTCCGTCTAGCACTCCATAGAAGGCGCCTCCGACCCAATTTGAATTGCCTAAATCACAATCGAAATTTAGTTTGTAATAATATCCCTGGTTTAGTTCCTTTAAATTACTAGAGTTTATATATTTGATTTCATCATAAGAAAGCCTGAATATCTCATCTGTGTAGATATATGAGAAGTTCAAATACTTAATTGAATTTCCGTAGTGATATTTAACGCTATTGATATAAGAAGTAATCCATCCTTTAGAAGTATTAGTTACCTTGACAGCATAGTGTGAGTCATCAACTCTAATAAGAGAGGCTCCAGAGTATTCAGTTCCACCGATCCACAAACTATCAACGGTATACCCAGTCTTATTAAATATAGTCACATAGTAATAAAGAACATCTGAGGGGAACGCATACTCTACAGGTTCATAGGAAATATTAGTTAAAACAGTGTATTCAATAGAGACGACATAAATGGGCCCTTTTATAAATATAGTGGTGTAGTTGTACTCGTTTACCGGAGTATAAGCATAAGAAACACTATCTAGAGTAAAGTTGATAGTTTCTACCGTAAACTTTGTATAACCGCCATCAAACTGTCCTTCATCTAATATCTGAATAGTAACTACTTCTGTCGTAGAAGAAGAAGCGACTTCAATCTCCTTTCCGTTAACTACAGCACTACTGGGAGTAGCATTATTAGGATTCACTATATTAACGTTAATAGTAATCGTATCTCCTTTAGAGACGCCTTGTGAATTTAAAGAAGTAGTGCTAGTCACACTTATATGAGGATTGGTTTTATATTCAACGCTAAAACTCGAACTATTAGTCCCCTTCCCATCGTTTAAATCGTAGTGATACTTCACTGTTAAGGTGTAGCTTGTGTAATAAGAAAGATTAGTAAACTCAAATCTAGATAAGTCATCAGAAACTATATCGTCCTCTCCGGTAGCAGAAAGAGTGACGCTGTCACAGGTATATTTATTGTCTATATCTGTAACTACGACATTACCTGTAATGCTTGTGTCAGAAATAGTATCAATATCTATAGAAATAGTAGGAGCTGTTAAAGCTTTAGTAGTGAATATTGTTGTTGAACTGGCACTCTTTATTCCAGTTCCATCATTAAGGTCGTAACTATAAAGGACTTTAAGAGTGTATTCGGTATTTGATAAAAGGTTAGTGAAGTTATTAGCGAAAGATCCTGTATATGAGTCTTTTAAGGTGTCCCCTAAATAAAGCTCGACCTTATCTATAGAGGCTATAGAACTAGGATCGACTTTGGTGTAATCATAAGTTACTGATGTTTTAGTCGAGGAAACATTAGTAATAGTAACTTCAGGAGCAGTCTTGGCCTTAGTTCTTATAGATGTAGAAGCATATTGAACTCTAGTCTCAGTTAAATCGTTCATGTTGAAACTATAAGTGATTCTTATTGTGTAATCAGTATCAGATAAAAGATCAGTGAACTTCTTCTGATTAATACTGCTTGCGGTAGATACTACTTCAGTTCCCTTAAGAAGTTCTATTTTCTCAAAGGTGCAAATAGAGCTAGGATCTCTAGCGTAATAATTAAAGGTAATAGAGGTTTCATCAGAAGTTTTGGAGCTGAATGTTATTGTCGGCTCTGTACAAGCTGTAGTTTTAACAACAGAGGATATTGAAGCACTCTTTTTTCCTCCTCCATCATTAAGATCGTAACTATATGTAGACTTTAAGGTGTACTCCGTATTAGATAGAAGATTACTGAAGGTTCCTTTTCTAGTTAAACTTGATATGGTCTGCTCTAAAACATCTCCTTTATAGAGTTCTACTTTATCTATGGTGCAGATAGAGTCTTCATCATCGATGTAATGAATGAAAGATATTGAGGTTTCATCAAAGGTAATAGGGCTATATTCTATCTGAGGGGTGGTTTTTGCAAGTGTTTTTACTTCGTATGTATCTGTATCGGTACAAGTAATGCTTTTATCTACATATTTAAAGTTAATTTCAATAATGTAATTGTGATTAGATAAAAGATCTTCAAAGCCATCTACTGTAATAGTAGAAGTCTGCACTACTTCTTTTGTATCCTTATCTAATAACTTAATCGATGTTATGCTTCCGCTTCTGCCATTGATATCAACATTAAAAGAAACAGATGTCTTACCTGAAGATATGGAGGATAAGGAAAAAGCCTTAAGAGTAGAAAACTGATTAACTAGTATCCAGTGATTCTGTAGATTATTACCATCCGCTAAATCATACTGAGCCGAAACACCATATTCATAAGTCGTACCAATATTAAGACTTAAAAAAGTGACTGTGTTATCCCCTACTACTAAACTCTGAGAATCTATTTTGTTAACTCCATCAGAAAGATATATATAAAGAGGATTCTTCCCTATGAGCTTCTGTTCATCAATGACCTTTAATTCAAGAGTAAGATAATTAGTTCCGATAGTAGCAGAAGTAACAGTAGCGGTTGGTTCTACATCATATCTAACTCCAACTATGATGCTAGCGTCTCCACTCATCTTCACTTCTTTAGAGTATTCACCATCTACATATTTGATATCGCTTATTGTATAGGTGGAATAACACGGCTTAGTAGATGCTGTAACAGCTAAAAGAACATCTTCGTTAGTAGATCCTTCCTCAAAAGAAGAGGAAGAATATTTCTTGTTATTGAAAGTAAAAGTAGATATCTGATAATTACCCGGGTTAGAAAAATTAATGTCGACTATAAAAGTCTCACTCTTCTCAACATAATACTTAACAGTCTCATCAGTATTAGTAGTACTGATAGGAACGACTGTAGATATATCATTCTCTATAGAGTCATTAGGAGTAGAAATAGACGATTCAGAAGATGCATCTTTTCTACTGGTTTCTTGATTCTGTAATGCGAGACTACTTCGCTTTACACTCATTCCTTTATATTCAGGGACATTCGAAGAAGAGCCACATCCGATAAGGCTTAAGCCCATCAGAAGCGGAAGTGTACCCAAAAGTAACTTCTTTAGCACTTCTTTCATATAAATAACCCTCCGTGAATATTAGCGGCAGATTCTTTTCTACTTTAATTATACCACTAAGCAAAATAATACCAGTTCTACTAAGGATTTTCATAAAAAAGAAGCGGGTTTCCCCGCTTCAAATATCACATGATAGAAGTTTATAAGTACTTCTTAATTTCCCAGTCGGTGACAAGTTTCCTGTACTCGTCCCATTCGATGGTTTTAGCTTCGACATATTTAGCAAATGTATGTTCACCTAAGACAGAAGTAAGGAGTTCATCTTTCTTAAGTTCCTTTATCGCGTCTTTAAGGTTCTCAGGAAGATTAGGTATGCCTTTAGCTTCTCTTTGCTCTCTAGTTAAGGAGAAGATATTGTCGTAGACAGGAGGAATAATATCCTTTTCAGCGATGTTATCGATTCCATCGAGTCCGCAGGCTAAGATTCCTGCTAAGGCAAGATAAGGATTGGCGGTGCAATCGACGTTTCTTAATTCGGTTCTAGTGGCTTCTCCTCTGATAGCGGGGATTCTAATAAGTGAAGATCTATTAGCGTCTGACCAGCAGACATAGCAAGGAGCTTCATATCCAGGAATAAGTCTCTTATAGGAGTTAACAGAAGGATTTGTCAGAGCGGCTAGCCCTCTGGCGTGATTTAGAATACCGCTTATCCACTTTCTGCAAGTGAGAGAAAGCTTCATCTTATCTTTTTCATCGTAGAAGAGGTTCTTGCCATCAAAATCAGCTAAGGAGCAGTTAGTATGCATTCCTGAACCGTTAACGGTAGCTATAGGTTTAGGCATGAAAGAAGCATAATATCCTCTTTTTCTGGCTATGACTTTAACTACCTGCTTAAAGGTCTGGACATTATCGCAAGCTCTAACAACATCAGCGAATCGGAAGTTTATTTCGTGCTGACCAGAAGCGACTTCGTGATGAGCAGTCTGAACTACAAAGCCTAAATGCTCGAGCTCCAAAGATATTTCTCTTCTTATATATTCAGCCCCGTCTAAAGGAGAAAGATCAAAATATGATCCGTGATCATTAGGTTCTAAGATAGGTTCGCCTTTCTCGTCTAATTTGAAAAGGAAGAACTCGGGTTCAAAGCCTATATTTAATTCTCCGAATCCATGCTTATGCATATTCTCAACTTCTCTTTTAAGAATATAACGAGGATCTCCTTTGAAAGGTTCATTAGAAGGAGTATAGACATCGCAGATAAGTCTAGCGACTTTCCCGTATGAATTGTCTTCAAAAGATAAGACCAACCAAGAATCGAGGTCAGGTCTTAAGTACATATCAGCTTCCTTAATTCTAACAAAGCCCTCAATAGAAGAACCATCGAACATTATCTGATTATTTAAAGCATCTTCTAATTTCGATGCCGGTATCTCAACAGCCTTTATGGCTCCTAACATATCAGTGAACTGCAATCTGATGTAACTGACGTCTTCTTCCTTAGCCTTCTTTAGAATGTCGTCCTTTGTAAGCTTAGACATGTCCCTATACCTCCTTTTTGTATAAGAAAACTACATTAAAACCCCTTTTAATTAGTTCTGCTTAGTATAGTTTGGAGCCTCGACTGTTATATCGATATCGTGAGGATGAGATTCCTTTAATCCATTGTTGGTGATTTGAACAAACTTAGCGTTCTCCCTTAAAGAAGCTAAATCCTTAGCACCGCAATATCCCATGCCTGAACGAATGCCGCCGCAAAGTTGATAAATAGTATCAGAAACGGGTCCTTTGAAAGCAACTCTGCCTTCAATTCCCTCTGGGACAAGTTTATTTAAAGTCTTTACTTCACCTTGGAAGTATCTATCAGCCGAGCCTCTTCTCATAGCAGCTAAAGAGCCCATGCCGACATATGTCTTGAATCTTCTGCCTTGGTAGATGACTTCTTCGCCAGGAGCTTCAGTGCATCCTGCTAATAAGGAGCCGAGCATAACTGTATCAGCGCCGACAGCAAGAGCCTTAACAATATCACCTGAATACTTAATGCCGCCATCTCCGATTACACAGATGTTCTTATCTCTGCAGTAAGAAGATACATCATCAATAGCGGTCATCTGAGGAACACCTACACCAGCGACTATTCTAGTGGTGCAGATAGAGCCAGGACCGATACCGACTTTAACAGCGTTGACGCCGGCTTCGATTAAATCTCTAGCGGCTTCAGGAGTAACAATATTACCAGCGATTAAATTTAAGTGAGGATAAGCGCTTCTAATCTCACTAACAACCTTAATTATGTTATGAGAGTGTCCGTGGGCTGAATCTACTCCGATGACATCTACACCGGCTTCGACTAGAGCCTTAACTCTTTCCATAGTGTCAGCTCCGACACCGACAGCAGCGCCGACTCTTAGTCTTCCATCTGAGTCTTTGCAGGAGTTAGGATAGGTCTTGGCGTTATCTATATCTTTAGAAGTAATAAGCCCTTTGAGGTTTCCGTTCTCGTCGACGATAGGAAGCTTTTCAATTCTGTGTTCCCATAAGATTCTAGCGGCCTGCTCTAAGGAAGTTCCTAACTTAGCGGTAACTAGTTTTTCTTTAGTCATGACAGAAGTAATAGGATCATCGCTGACCTTGCAGTATTTTAGATCTCTATTGGTGACGATGCCGACTAACTTCCCTTTTTTATCGATGACAGGAAGACCTGAAATCTTATAAAGCTCAAGTAATCCTTCAGCGTCTCTTATTGTCGATTGTTCGTTAAGAGTTATAGGATTAGAAATCATTCCTGATTCGTTTCTTTTTACTAACTCTACTTCTTTAGCTTGTTCAGCTATCGACATATTCTTATGAATAAAGCCTATTCCGCCTTCTCTAGCTAGAGCGATGGCGAGCTTTGATTCAGTGACGGTATCCATGGCAGCAGATATAATAGGTATGTTAAGTTCGATCTCCGGCGTCAGATGAGTCTTCAAAGAGACTTCTTTAGGAAGCACTGAGGACTTCTGTGGTATCAGAAGAACATCATCGAATGTCAAACCTAATCTTAAATTCTGCAGTTTCATGAACTACCCCCTTACATTAATGATAAAAACAAAAACAGCGTCTTTGACGTATATATGTTTTCAAAACTCCATAGCGGAGTACTTGGTAAAATTATAACACCATGAAAATAAGTTAAATATAAGAAAGCGAATACATGAGGCAGTTTTTTTCATAGATTTAAAATCCCTAGAGGGTTTCTCTAGGGATGATAAGCTTAGATTTTTCTATCAGCATCAGAAGATAGGATGAGCCTGGTGTATATTTCCTTTAGCCTTGTTCCATAAGTTAAAGGCGTGAACTGATCAGCGAATGCTTTAGCTTTCTTAGCGCAATTCTCTTTTTTGATGTTCTTCAATAACTTGTAGAACTCTTCTACTGAGTTACCGATTAAGGCCGTCTTCTTATCGATAAGAAGATCACCTAAGAAAGGATTGTTACCAGAAACAACAGGAACCCCGGCTTTCATAAGCTCGAGAATAAATGAGGTTTCAACATGATATCTATACGGGAAGAAAGCAGCAGTAGCGGAGAATATAGCGGAATGATAAAGTTCATTAGGTATATGGTCTTCATAATGAAGATTAGGAATATCGTTGTTTTTTCCATAATGCTTGGAATTAGATAATATTCCCGCTTGTCCTCCAAAGAAGAAGAACTCATATTCAGGCATGATTCTTGATATTGCCTCTAATTCAGCTAAACCTTTAGAGTAGTTATATTGACCTATAGTAATAATTACTTTATCGTCTTTTTCAAGGCCGTAGTACTTCTTGAAAGCTTCTAGTTCGACAGGAGAATAGCTTTCCTTAAGGTATTCCTTAGCCCCGATATTAACTAAGTTAACTGATCTAAAAACATTAAGGTGCTTTAAGATCAGAGTCTGAGATGTCCAAGGGCAAGTCACTAAGTTAACATCTAAAGGTTTTACAGCCTTAGTTAAGACTGAAAGGAAGTCTTCTTCATCGTTATCTAAATCTTCTTTGATATCGTAAGAATCGTTGAACATAGATAAGACGACGGGTACGTTCTTATTCAGTTTGTTCTTATTAGGCATATTTAAATAAGCCTTATATTGATTCACTGAAAGAAGATGAATTATATCGTAATTCTCACGTATATCGTATGTGTATTCTATGTTAACGGCTTCTAAAGCATAGCGAAGAAGGGCACCTGAGCGGTCCATCAGAGGCTTATTGATGTCCTTATCGCCATTTAGGCATAAGAGGACTTTAATTCTCTTATTACTATTGATCATCTTTCGAGTTATCGTCTTCTCCGCCGTCATCGTTGCGGCCGGTAGAATTTACAAAGTCTTCAACATCCTTTTCAGAAGGAGAAGAAGTGGTGTCGTTTTCAATAGGGGCTTCACTTACTTCCTGTTTAGGAGCTTCGTATTCAGATTCAGCAGGTTCGATGCAGATAGAAGCGATCTTTTCCTTGTCTTTCAAGGATATGACCTTAACTCCTAAGGTTGCTCTACCAGCGACATGAATATCACCGACTCTAGTCTTCATAACAGTTCCTGCATCAGTGATGATGGTGAGATTCTCATCATCAGTAACTGACTTAAGGGCTACTAAGTCTCCTGACTTTTCAGAAACAGCTAAGGCCTTAACGCCTTTACCGCCTCTAGAAGTCAATCTGAAATCAGAGTAATTAGATCTCTTGCCGTATCCGTTAGAAGATAAGGTCAAGATCTCTTCTCCGTCCTTATTGGTGCAGACACCGATAATAGAAGCAGTAGAAGGAATATTCATACCCTTAACACCACAGGCGGTTCTGCCCATGACTCTAACATCGCTTTCATTGAAAGTGCAGACCTTTCCTTCGCTTGAGCCTAAGGAAATAAGCTGAGAACCATCAGTGTATTTAACATCGAGAAGTTCATCGCCTTCGTTTAAGCCGATAGCGATCTTTCCGGCGATGTTGATGTTTTCAAAGTTAGAAGAAGCTGTTCTCTTGACGATGCCTTTTTTAGTGGTGAAGAAGAAGAAATGGGAATCATCGTAATTATCTGCGGTGAGCATAGTGAGGACTTTCTCGTTAGGTTCGAGTCTTACTACGTTAACAACAGGAGTTCCCTTTCCAGTTCTAGAGCCTTCAGGTATCTGATATCCACGGCAGGTATAAACCTTACCTAGGGATGTAAACAAGAGAATATCTGTCTTGGTCTTAGCGTGGATCATCTTAGAGACGATATCGTCTTCTTTAGTCTCCATGCCGATGACTCCGACTCCTCCTCTATTCTGAACCTTGAAGGAATCAGGAGTTAATCTCTTGATATAACCGTTCTCGGTCAGCATGATAAGGATATCTTCACTCGGGACCAAGTCTTCATCTTCATAAGAGAAGACAGCGTTAGATAATTCAGTTCTTCTCTTATCGCCGTACTTCTTTTTGACGGCTTCGAGTTCATCAAGAACAACTTGCTTGAGGACTTCAAAGTCAGAGAGAATTGAATTATATCTGACACAATCAGAATTGAGCTGGTTAGTTTCATCGATAATCTTAGACTCTTCAATACCGGTGAGTCTTCTTAAGGTCATATCGAGAACCGCTTTGACCTGAACATCATCAAAGTTGAATCTCTCTTTGAGTTTAGAAGAAGCTTCATCAGAGTCTTTAGCGTTTCTAATGATATGAACAGCATCATCGATAGCGTCATGAACAGCTTTTAAGGCTGCTAAGATATGAAGTCTATCCTGAGCTTTCTTCAATTCAAACTTAGTTCTTCTTTCGACGATCTCTTCCTGGAACTTAATGAAGATATTAAGAGCCTGCTTCATATTGAGAATCTTAGGGGCTCCGTTATCAAGGGCGAGCATGTTGACAGGGAAAGAAGACTGCAAAGAAGTGTACTTAAATAAGTGGGCTAAAATAAGCTGAGGATTAGCTCCCTTCTTTAAATCGATTTGGAAGTTAGTTCCGGCTTTCTGCGACGAATAATCATTAACAGAAGAAATACCATCGATGACCTTGTTATCGCAAAGATCGATGATCTTCTTAGCCAGTTCCTTCTTATTGACCATATAAGGAATCTCAGTGAAGACGATAGAAGTTCTTCCTGTCTTTTCCTCTTTGATCTCATATTTACCTCTGACCATGACAGTTCCCTGTCCAGTCTCGAAGTAATTCTTAATGCCGATTCTACCTAAAATGACACCGCCACCTGGGAAATCAGGTCCGTGGATGTAGTTCATCAAATCGTAAGGAGTGAGTTCAGGGCTCTTAATAAGAGCCTGAACAGCCTCTATAGTCTCTCCTAAGTTATGAGGAGGAATATTAGTCGCCATACCAACAGCGATACCAGTAGCTCCGTTAACGATAAGATTAGGAATCTTGCTAGGAAGATAGATAGGCTCTTTTCCTTCGCCATCGTAAGTATCAGTGAAATCCACTGTATCTTTCCAGAGATCTTTTACCATCTCCATGGCGATAGGGGCTAATCTAGCCTCGGTGTATCTCATAGCAGCCGGATCATCACCATCCTGGGAACCGTAGTTTCCGTGTCCGTCTACCAAAGGATATCTAGTTGCGAAATCCTGAGCTAAGTGAGCCATAGCTCCGTAAATTGCAGAGTCGCCGTGAGGGTGATATTTACCCATGACTTCACCGACGATTCTAGCTGACTTCTTAAAAGGCTTATCAGGCGTATTGCCTGCTACAGACATACCGAAGATAATTCTTCTCTGGACTGGCTTAAAGCCATCCTTAGCATCAGGTAAGGCACGAGCCACAATAACAGACATGGCGTAATCGAGGAAGGACTCTTTAACTATAGGTCCCATCTCGACGTCTTCAATGCCGCCTACAATACCTTCAGTAGCGCCAGATATACCTGCGCCTTTTTCTTTATGGGCTTCTTCTTCTGATTCTTCGTTAGGATCGTTAGGAGTTTGGGTGATATCACCTTCATCGATCAATCCGTCTTTTTTCTCATCGTCTTCCATAACTTTCCTCCTTTAGTTGATATCGAGGTTCTTAACGAACTTCGCGTTAGCAGTGATAAAGTCCTTACGAGGCACGACATTTTCACCCATCAGATTAGTGAGGGCGTTATCGGCTTCCTCGGCATCAGTCACTGTTACCTTCCACATCTTTCTCTTGTCTTTTTCCATGGTTGTCTCAGCGAGCTGAGAAGCATCCATTTCACCAAGTCCCTTATAACGCTGTAAAGCGAAACGAGCGTTAGCGGGTAGTCTATCTTTCAAAGGCTGGAGTTCTTCTTCTTTGAAGCAGTAATAGTCGTGCCCTTGATAAGTGAGCTTATAAAGAGGCGGCTGAGCAATATATACATAGCCTTGTTCAACAAGAGGCTTCATAAAGCGATAGAAGAAAGTCAGAAGCAGAATACGAATATGCGAGCCATCGACATCAGCATCAGTCATGATGATGACCTTGTGATACTTGATCTTAGTGATATCAAAGGCATCGCCGTATCCGGCGCCTATAGCCTGAATCATATTTTCGATTTCAGCGTTCTTTTCAATACGAGTAGCAGCAGCCTTCTCAATATTGAGAATCTTACCTCTTAAAGGCAAGATAGCCTGAGTTACAGCATCACGTCCGTTCTTAGCTGAGCCGCCTGCGGAATTACCCTCGACGATGAAGAGCTCTCTTTGAACAGGGTCTTTAGAGATGCAATCTGCTAGCTTATCAGGAATACCAGAGATCGAGCCTTTACCGACAACAGCGTTTCTAGCTCTTTCAGCAGCTTTTCTGCCTTTATAAGCAGTTAAGACTCTTTCGTACATCATTCTTCCGAGTTTAGGATTCTCTTCTAGCCAAGTGCGAAGCTGGTCGCCGACGATAGAAGAAGTGTCTTTTCTAACTTCGACATTGCCTAGCTTATCCTTGACCTGTCCCTCATATTGAGGATCAGGGTGCTTAACAGAGATGACAACTGTCATACCTTCTGATAAATCATCAAAGGAGAAGTTCTCGTCGCTGTCTTTAAGCCACTGCTTAAAGTGGAAGTAACGGTTGAGTTCTCTTCCTAAAGCTAAACGATATCCTTCTTCGTGAGTGCCGCCACCGGCGGTACGAATGTTATTGCAGAATGACTTTATATTGAAAAGAGTAGTCTTAGTGGGCTGCATGGCGCACTCGACAAATACTCCATCTTCTGATTTGCCATCAAAATAGATGACATCAGGGAAGATGATAGGTTTTCCTTCATCCATGTACTGGACGAATTCAGATATACCGCCTTGGAAGCAGTAAGTGTCTTTAAGGTTAGGTTCTTCTCTGCCATCGATCAAAGTTAAAGAGAGTCCTCTATTAAGATAGGCAGTCTGACGGATGTTCTCTTTTACTTCTCCGTAGTTGAAGACAGTAGTCTCTTTAAAAATAGTAGGATCAGGCAAGAAGTTAACGGTAGTACCAGTATCGTTGATGTCGCAGTCTCCTATTTGAGTTAAGCCAGGAGCGACAGTATGACCGCCGTTTTCAAACTTGATCTGATAAACATGTCCGTTCTTTCTGACTGTGACATATACGTGAGATGATAAGGCGTTAACAACAGAAGCACCGACACCGTGAAGACCACCGGAGACCTTGTATCCGTTAGAGCCTTCAAATTTACCGCCGGCATGAAGGATAGTGTAAACAGTCTCGACACCAGATAACCCAGTATCAGGAACTATATCTACAGGAATTCCTCTTCCGTCATCTTTAACAGTGACAGAGCCGTCTTTTTCAAGAGTGATAATTATGTTATGGCAGTATCCTGCTAAGGCTTCATCAACAGAGTTATCGACAATTTCTCTAATGAGATGATGAAGTCCTCTGCTCGAGGTAGTACCAATGTACATACCAGGACGCTCTCTAACAGGCTGAAGTCCTTTGAGGACTTGAATATCAGCGCCGTCATATGAGGCCTTGGCTTTTTCTTCTTCTCTCTCTTTATTGATATCGATCTTCTCGAACTTTACGTCCTCTGAAGAGAAGTTCTCTTCTTGAGTCGAGGAGTCCTTCTTCTCGGTTTCTTCTTCTTTTTCTGCCATAGTTATCTCCTTTCGATATTTCCGTTGCTGACTAGGTAGTAGTCGGCATCTTGAACTAATCTTTCTTCATCAGCCGAGGTGATGAACACCTGACCTTTTTTAGACAAGTATTTAGCAAGTCTGCTCTTATGCTCATCGTCTAGATCTGACATCACATCATCAAGTAGCAAGATAGGCTTCTCTTTGAAGTGATCTTCTAGAATCTGACTTGAAGCTATTACTAAGGACAAAACAGATAATCTATTTTGACCTTGGGAGGCGTAGGCATATAGATTCTTACCATCTAGAGTAGAGATGATATCGTCTTTCTGTATTCCTATAAGAGTAGTCGTTCTTATTCTCTCTTCAGTCTTGATAGAGTCCATCTTTTTAAGATACTCAGCTACGAATTGTTCCTGATTATCTATCTGAGGAACATTAGTTAAGTAACTTACTTCGATTTTCTCTTCTCCTCCAAACAAGTCTTTATATATGCTTCCGACACTTTCGTTAGCCTTAAGTATGAAAGCCTTGCGATCTATATAAAGCCTATAAGAGACATTGACCAGTTCTTTAGTGATGACTGACATTACGTCTTCATCGTAATTCTGGTTTAAAGCCGTGTTTCTTTCCTTCAGAAGCTTCTTTTGCCTCATCAGGGCATAAAGATACTTATCTGACATCAGAGACAATGTAGTATCGATAAATCTTCTTCTTTCCATCGGCTCTCCTCTAAATAGGCTTACTGAAGAAGGAGAGTAGACGATAGATAATAATTTACCGACTATCTTAGTTACTGATTTTTGCTTCTCGTTATCGAAGGTTATTATCTTTCCGTTAGGAAGTATAGTCGCTTCAATTACGTGTTCTTCTTTTGAAGAAGTCTCATATTTTAGTATGAGCTTAGCATTATCAGCACCTATCTTTATCAAGTCCTTATCGTTAGCTTTTTTAAATGACCTAGCTAAGGACAGATAATAGATAGCTTCTATGAGGTTAGTCTTACCTGAGGCATTAGCCCCTTGGATAACGTTAAGTTTATCTTCAAAGCTTATGTGGAGTTCTTTATAGCTCCTGAAGTTCTCTAAGCTAAGGCTTGAGACATGCATATAGTGTAAGTGGTGTTATCGATAGTCACTTTATCACCGGCTCTGAGTTTCTTGCCTCTCCTATTCTCTTCTACTCCATTGACGAGGATCTTGTTAGTCTTTAAAAACTCTTTCTCCCCACCGCCAGTAGAAGACAGATGCTTCAACTTGATAAACTGGCCGAGCGTGATGTACTCAGTATGAATTTCTACTTGGTTATCCATGATTATCGACCTTTCTTCTATAATATATATATTATATCAAATATATATATAAGAATGTGGCTTTTTTTAGGCAAAATAGGCTCGTAGCACGACAAGTAAAAGACCTTGATGTATAAGTACCTAGAAGATATAAAAAAGCCATATGGAACCCATATGGCAATAAGTCGTAATTTAGATTAGTCTCCTAAGCTTCTGATAGGAGTAATAACCTGAGTAATAGTGTCGTCATCTGACTGAACTAGGAAGGCTCTATTCTCAGCTGCGAAGGCTAAGGTCACTCTTTCAGAGTTAAGGGCTTTGATAGCATCAGTAACGTATGTGGCATTGAAGATGATTGAGAATCTCTCTCCTTCAAACTTAGCGTCGTGAATAGTCTCTTTAGAAGAGCCGACATTAACATCCTTAGAGGATATTTCAGTCTCTTCAGGAGAAGCATTAACCAAGATCTTAGTATTGCCGACGATAGTGATTCTTCCTATAGAGGAGATGAAGTCTTTGGCGTTGACATTGAGTTTGTAATTAGTAGTAGTAGGAATGATTCTATCTACGTTAGGGAATTCTCCGTTATAGAGCTTAGTAGATACAGTGAAGCTACCAACTTTGAATAAGGCTTTATTAGCATCGACAGTGATTGAAAGATATTCAATGCCGACCATATGGGCTACAACAGCTAAGGTCTTAGAAGGAACAGTGATAGAGACATGATGATCTCCTTCGATAGGAATGTACTTTCTTGCTAATCTGAATGAGTCAGTAGCAACAAAGGTAAGCTTTCCTTCTTTAGCGGAGATATTGATGCCCTGGAATAATTCTTTAGGTCCTTTAGTAGCGACAGCGAATGATGTGGCGTTAAATAGCTTGATGTAGTCATCTAGCTTAATAGTGATGATTTCACTGCTATCGGATGTCATATCAAGATCAGGATATTCTTCAGCTTTAGCGGTAACTAGTCTGTACTCTGATAATTCATCAGAGACAAACAGCATAGAGTCATCGACTAAGTTAAGAGTAACTATTTCAGACTGAAGGTTCTTTATGATATCAAGGAAGTACTTAGCAGGTACTTGGACAGCACCAGGATCAGAATTGATAATGGCATTATCTTCATCACCTAAATTGATAACACCTTGAATGGATATGGTTCCGTCAGATCCTAAGATTGTGACACCAGTTTCATTTACAGTAACTAGGAAGTTCTTGAATGAAGCTTCAGCAGTTTGGATAGGAACAGCCTCGTATACTTTTTCGAGTGTCTTTTCCAAAGCAGCGCGTTTGATGGTCAATTTCATAAGTATGTTTTCCTTTCTTTTAAATAACAATAATAATAAGCCCGGTGAATAAATGTGAATAAGTTATATTACCGTCTTTTTCTTACTAATATATTATAACAGAAACATAGAATAAAAGACATAGAGAACTAAATAAAAAAGCCTATATTTAGGCTCTTTTATTACGATTTAAGAATTTTGGTTAACTCGTTTACAGCTTTTTTCATCCTAGGGTCAGTTTTCAACAAGTTATCAACTTTTTTATAAGCTGCAAGCACCGTTGTATGGTCTTTACCATTGAAGGCGTTTCCTATAGTGGCAAAGGACATATTGAGAACTGTTCTGCATAAGTACATAGCTATAGCTCTAGCTAAGGCTATTTGAAGTGTTCTGACTTTAGAAAGAATCTGAGAGGTCGTCAATGAGTAGTATTTAGCGACTTGCTCGATAACAGTATCAGGAGTGATCTTCCCTTCGGCCTTTTTTCTTGATGTATCTTCAGCAAAGGCCATCTTGGCAATCTCTAAAGTGATTCTATCTGTGTTTCCAGCGGAGACATTGAAGAACAAGATTCTATTTAGTGCTCCTTCGAGGACTCTTATATTAGAGGAGTTGTTATCGGCGATGTATTCTAAGGCATCGTCGTCGAATAACTTAGGATCTAATCCGTTTGATTTGATCTTTAACTTTAGAATCTCAATAAGAGTCTTCTTTTCAGGCTTATCTATACATACTGATAAGCCCTGGGAGAATCTAGAGACTAGTCTATCTTCTAGGCCTTCTAGTTCATTAGGAGATCTATCGGATGTTATTACTATCTGTTTCTTCTGTGAGACTAATAGATTGAAGATATTGAAGAACATAGTTCCAGTAGCTGGTTTTCTCACTAGGAACTGAATATCATCGATAAGCAAGAAGTCTATAGTTCTAAAGTAGTCCTTTAAGGATTCTTTATCAGAATCACCTTGGACGTACTTTACAAATTCATCGATGAAGTCATCAGAGGTGATATAAAGCACCTTCATAGCAGGATTAGCGTTCTTAACTGCGTTTCCTATAGCGTGAAGTAAATGAGTCTTGCCTAAACCTGACTTAGAGTAGATAAAAAGAGGGTTGAAGGCTCCTGGCTTAGTAGTTATATATAAAGCTGATTGATAAGCTTGTTTATTAGATTTACCGACGACAAAGTTTTCGAATGTATATTCGGGCTGTAAAGCAGAATTCTGAAAGAAATTCCTGCTAGAACCTTGTTTTTCTTCTTGTCCGCTCTTTATTTTCTTAAGCTTGGATTTATCGATGATCTCAAGGTTGTACTTAGTCTCAGTGACCTTGGTTAAAGCATCGATGATAATCTGCTGATAATCATTAGTGAGTATTTTCTCAGAAAGAGATGAATCAGTGACTATGACAGCTTTGGAGTCATCTAAAGAATAGAGATAAGTAGGCAAGATAAAATTGTTAATTACAGTCTGGTCCTTGATAGTCTCTTCTAGCTTCTCTTGGACTTTCTTCCAAATGGAACTTATTTGCTCAGTTTTTGCAGTCATAGGCTTTATTCCTCTCGTCAAGGAATTATAGCATTGCTTTTAGCTTCTTTTTTTAACATAGAAGCAACCTATAAGTTATCCACCGACAACTACCTAGTAATAGATCTAAATATAAGGCTTCTACAAGTTATCCACCGATAGAGAATGTGAATAACTTGTCACTAAATTTTGGTTGACAGAATTTTGGTGGGTATGTTTATATGTATTAACACCTGTAAAAGTTATCCACAACAGATAAAGCCTTTTATCATAGGGTTTATTTATACTTATCCACATACTTATTTTAGACTTTTCAGAGGTATGTGAATTAGATGCTTTTATTCACTATTTTCGGTGGATAAAGATGTTGATAAGAAAGTTAGTAACAATAAAAACACAAAAGAGATTCTTCAAACTGACGAAATTGTTATAAAAGGCGTTAATAAGTCAATTTAAACACTATAAAAACAGAGTGAATAATAACACCTTAAAATATCTACTCTGCTCCGTTTCTTCTAGAGTACTTTCTTATGTTGAAATTAATGGACTTAATATGCGGATAAATTCTTCTATAAACATGCTTATATAGTCCATCGTAAATCTTGACGTTTTCCTTGATAGGAAGGTAGACATCTTTTTCATGGACCATATGCTTAATAGCTTCTTGATAGGAAGAATAGACTTTAGACTGAACAAAGACTGTGATAGCGCAGCCTAAAGAGGCTGTCTCATAAGTCTGGATACGAGTGACAGGAAGATTAAAGATATCTGCGGTGATCTGGCAGATAGCAGGAGACTTAGCTCCGCCTCCAGAGACTCTTAGCTTAGTTACTTTCTTATGTCTCTTCTTCTCTATTCCTTCTAGTCCTTCTCTTAAGGCATAAGCTATGCCTTCAATGATTGAACGGTAGAAGTGATATTTAGTGTGATAATCAGAGAAGCCTAAAATAGCGCCTCGGGCTAAAGGTCTTTTAAGTCCTGGACCCCAGTAAGGTTGGAGAATAAGTCCTTCTGACCCAGGAGGTATCTCCATCATTTTCTTATTTAGTACTTCCTCAGCTGCCATTTTTTGAATAAGAGCTGTTGAAGCGTCTTCTGTAGCGAAGTTCTGGATGAACCATTGAAGCATCCAATAACCTCTATAGATCTGAACTTCCATATCGTAAAGATCAGGAACAGGGGAGGAATAAGCAGGAAGGAAAGTTTCTGGTTCTTTGTACTTCTTATTTACAGCCTCTATTGAGCAAGCTGTTCCATAAGAAATAGAAGCTAAAGAAGAGTCTATACATCCGACTCCTAGGGTTTCACAAGATTTATCTCCGGCTGAGCCGTAAATAGGTAATCCGATAGGAAGACCGGTTAACTTATTTCCTTCTTCAGATATACTACCTACTACTGATCCTTCCTTTTTCAAGGTGGGAAGATATTTGATATCTACTCCGAATACCGGATAAGTAGGTTCGTATTTCTTCTGCCATCTTCTCTTCTTAGTATTTATAGGGTAATGCCCGGTATAAGAAGAAGCAGTATCAAAAGAAGAACCTGTAAGTCTATATATAAAGTAAGTAGAGATGTTCCAGTAGTGTTCCATCTTAGCCCAGTTGTCTTTTTCGTTTTCTTGTAGCCAGTTAGCGACTGTTCTTTTTCTATTAAGATCAGCGGTAGCTTTCATTCCTGAAAGCACCAAAAGGAAGTTAGTGAAAACTGGTAATCTAGATTCGCATTTAGCTCTTCTTTGATCAAGCCAAAGGATTACTGGTCTTATAGGCTTATAATCTTTATCTAGTATTACAGCAGTATCTCTAAAGCAAGACATAGAGACACCTAGTAGATGAGAGAAAGCGTCTTTAGACTTAGCTTTTAATTTTAAGCAAGCTTCAGATATTCTGTCGATGAAAAAATCTGCATATTGTTCAGCGTATCCAGGCTCAGATGAGAAGTAAGGTTTCTCATAAGGAACCTTTTGTTCATAAAGGGTTTCACCTTCTTTTGAAAAGATAATAGCGCGGACGGACTGAGTGCCTATGTCTAAGGCTAATGCATACTGTTCTTTCATATGGTTTTACTGTTGAATAGCGTATATTTCATCCTTTTTATAATAAATCTGATCGTGAAGATGATTCTTGATGGTAAATAGCTCTACCAAGTAAGAATCAGACTCACCTTCAGACTTTATCCCGATAATGGCACCTACAGAACCTTTAGGAGCGTCGTCTTTATTAACTAGAGTGGCGACTAGTGTGTTTAATTCATATTTCATACCAATAATTTTACCATAAGTAGGCTTAAATAAAAACGAGAGACAAACAAAAAGCGTGGTTATCTATGACCGTATTTACTAAGGTCATAGCAATCACCACGTTTATTGGAATTTATAACTGGCTTCTCTTTCAGCTCTTTTTGCTGCTCTCTTTTTTCTGATTCGTATAAGTCTTCTCTTCTCGGCGTTCTTCTTTTTCGCTCTTTCATAAAGAAGTTTCATGTAAGCGTCTTTTTCTTCTTCAGAATTGAACTTTTTTCTAGGACGGCCTTTTAAAGAAGTAGGGCTGCTTTTACTTGTTCCGCGTTTATCGATAAACGCCTCATCGCCATATTTCTGGTATCTTTTGACCCACTGCATAATGGATTCTTGAGATGAGATATGGTAAGTATAAGCAAGTTCCAAAAAGGACTTATGATTCTCTAGTCTCTCAAGTACGATTTGCTTCTTGAGTTCAGGAGAATAATCATGAAATTTTTGACCTTTGCGTGCCATTTATATTTTCCTTTCTAAAAGCATTTTATATTTGTTGCGTTTAGCAAACTGCTTTATTTAATTATGTAGCATGATTAAACAAATATCAAACAAAATAAGCATAAATGATAGACGAAGTGAGGCTAAAATAACAAAAAATAAGCAAAAACACTTTCGTTAACGAACTATTTGTTCGATAACGTCTATCATCTTTCATAAAAACGGGCTGAGTGCTATCATTTTAGTATTGAATTCATGCACTAAAAAAGGAGATGTGATTATGGATATAGTAAAGAGATTTCTTAATTATGTTAGTTATGAGACTACATCAGATGAAAAGAACGCTTCTGATGATGAAGCCTCTACTAAGACTCAGTATGTATTAGCGGAAGTTATTAAAAAAGAACTTATTGAGTTAGGCGGTGAGGATGTTTATATAAATAAAGCCGGTTCAGTATACGGATACTTCCCTGGCTCTATTAAAAGAGATCCGGTCTGCCTTATTGCGCATATGGATACTTCTCCTTCAGCGTCTGGTAAGAATATTAAGCCTAGAATTATAGAAAACTATGATGGCAAGGATATTCTTCTTTCTAAAGGCATCACTATGAAAGTAGAGGATTTCCCTACTCTTAAGGATAATAAGGGAGATACTTTAATAGTTACTGATGGTACTACCTTATTAGGAGCTGATGATAAGGCTGGTGTCGCTATTATTATGGATGTTGTTGAACATTTTGTTTCTAATAAGATTCCTCATGCTCCTATAGAAGTATGCTTCTCTACTGATGAGGAGATAGGAGAAGGAGCGGAGCATATTGATTTAGATAAGATCAAGGCTAAGTATGGATATACAGTAGATGGCGGAGATATTAAGTATCTTAATATTGAGAACTTCAATGCGGCTAGTATGTCATTAGAGATCAACGGAAGATCTGTTCATCCGGGTTCTGCTAAAAACAAGATGATCAATGCCATTAATGTAGGAATTGAGTTCCATAATGCTCTTCCTAGATTCATGAGACCTGAAGATACAGAAAATAGAGAAGGTTTCTATCATCTTATGTCTTTACATGGTGATGAAGAGAAAGCCTATATGGATTACATAGTAAGAGAGCACGACTTAAATAAGCTTCACTCTATGATGGACTATGCTAAGTTAGATGCTAAGAGAATTAATGAGATGTATAAGTCAGAAGTTATTAATCTTAAAGTAACTGAAACTTATCACAACATGAAGGAACTCATGGATAAGAATCCTGAGGCTATAGATAAAGTTATCGCTATATATAAGAAGATGAATCTTCCTTATGAGTTTGAAGCTATTAGAGGAGGAACAGATGGAGCGGTTCTTACCTTTAAAGGATTCCCTTGCCCTAATCTTGGTACTGGTGGGTATAACTACCACGGAAGATTTGAGTATGAGGATGTTACTCAGATGAAGAAGATGGTAGAGATCGTTACTCAGTTATTTGAATAACTTATTCACATCAAACATTAAATAACCAGTTAGCGGATCACTAGCTGGTTTTTAAATGCTCTTGAGTTTTAATTAGTTTACGATTTGGTTTACAATAAACTCAAGGAAAGTATATATGAAAGACCCAAAAGAAGTATTCGATGAGCAACTGAAGAGTATTTATTACACAATACAGGAACTTAAATATTCGATAAATCCTGGTTACTTTTTATCTGTTCCTGAAATTGATTCTTTATTAACTTATAAAGATGAACTTCTTAGGTCTTCTAAACAAGATAAATTAGAGGTTTTACCTCTTAAGACTTTTAATTCAGAGTTTATGTTTTTTGCAAACTGCAAAGAGCTTATAAGTTTAAGAAGGGATTTCTTAAACTCTGTACATGATGATGTTTATAAATCATATGTGCCTTTAACCGCTTTTGATAAAGACAAGAATACTTTCTCAAGGCTTCTTTCAGAACTTGAGGGTTCTGTTAACATCGAGAACGTTCCGACTACTAGAAAAAGGACTGCTGAACTTATTGATAAGAAGATAAAGCCAGAAACACGTAACGATATTATCGTGATTAATATGAATAACGCTATAGGGTTTGTTTCAAATAAGCCGGAGTTTTCTAAAGAGAACTTAAGGAAGCTTTACGATATCCTCAGTAATGGGTGTCTAGATGAAGATGATTTATTAAAGTCTGATGGTTTATATAGATATGATGATGTTGAAGTGGATGGTTATAAAGGATGTCCTGTCGACAAGATTGATTCTTGTATGGATAGTCTTTTTGATTTTGTTAATAGTAACTTATCTAATCCTAAGTACACATATCTTCTTTCTCATATAGCGCATTATTATCTTATTTATATTCATCCGTATTTTGACTATAACGGACGTACTGCTAGGATGGTTTCTTTATGGATTTCTCTTCTTTCTAATAGCGACACTTATTTTCCTTATTTTATAAGTGAGGCTATTAATCAAGGTATAGATAAACAATAGT
>LAHS01000843.1_pt1 | contig 58386 bp, 48 predicted proteins | sample 329651 | NCBI WGS metagenome assembly LAHS01 (sample SAMN03275699, study PRJNA271635) | activated sludge metagenome | isolation source: sample C-1 Sludge from hydrolytic chamber (first chamber) of Anaerobic...
CACACCCTGTCTGAATATAGAAAATTCAGGCGTGCGCTGCATGAACTCGTCTGCGGGCATCGGTTCAAATACTAACACAGGTTCTTTTCTGCCAACAACTGCTATATTCGCAAGCTCTCTGAATTCAATCTTGCAGCCGTGTTCAATCGCTGACTGCATTGTAGAACGAGAACACATCGTATACGTTGCAAACTGTTTGTTAATTCCTTCAAGGCGTGACGCAAGGTTCACACTGTCACCAAGCATCGTGTAGTCGAAGCGGCTGCGCGAACCCATGTTTCCGACAACAGCGCGTCCTGTGTTAAGACCGATTCGCTGATAAAAATCCTTTCCCGATTTTTCGCGAAGCATCGGCCTCATCTCAGCAAGTTTTTTCTGACACTCAATTGCAGCTTCGACGGCACGGCGCGCGTGGTCTTCCTGAAAAGTAGGCGCTCCCCAGAAAGCAATAATCGCGTCTCCCTCATATTTGTCGATTGTGCCGCCATGCGAAAGGATAACATCTGTCATTGCACTCAAATACGTATTGAGCAAATCAGTAAGCTCATCAGGATGAAGCTTTTCGGAAATAGAAGTAAAGCCCTGAACGTCGGAAAAGAATGCTGTGATTTCACGCTCTTCTCCGCCGAGCTTGAGAAGCGAAGGATCATCAATCAATTCATCGATAACTGTCGGGCTCAGGTACTGGCGGAACGCAGCCTTGAGATAGCGGCGCTGCTTTCCTTCAGTAAGATAGCTGATTGAAACTGCAGACACGAACGAAATGATGAACGCTGCAAGCGGCGCGCTGAACGGCAGAATAATACCCTGCGCAAAGAAAATATAAATGATGATGATATACGCCGCAATGCCAACGATGAACACCACTGTTTCGAGGAGGAACGTCTGTATTCTGATTTGCTTGCGCGATGCACCGAGCAGAATTCCTAACAGCGCTGTTATAAACGTAAGAACAAGAGTAAGTATAAACGGCACATCGCGAAGATATTCATTATGAAGAATCGTATCAAGCTGAGAAATGTGAACACCAACTCCCGGATAGACAGACGAGACAGGACTCGTGCAGATATCAAACAGACCGGGTGTATATAATCCAAAGAAAACATGAACGCCTGCAAACTGAGCAGGGTCAATCAAATCTGAATTTTCAAAATCGATTTTTGTATTATTTTTTTCAGCATCCTCAATTGCATATTCACTTTGAAGAATTTGCTTCATGCTGTACGGCGCAAAACGCGTAAGATCATCCATGTAACGGATATACATGCCACCGCCTGATGCTTTGGGAATTTCATTCAGATCAGGTTTTTCGCCGCCCACAATCAGACTCGCAAGCGCAAGCCCTGGCTCTTCCGATTTTGATGAAGCGTAAAAACTTGCGCGCCGCACAACACCGTCGCTGTCGAGGCTGCTCGTAATGTTTCCAAGAAGAGCTGCGGACGATGCAATTTCAGGAATTGGCAGAAGCGGCTTTTCCGGAGACTGCGCATCATAATAAACAGTCTGAATCACACGGCCATATCTCGTGCATGCATCTGCAAACGATTTATCGTCAGCAGCGCCATACACAGAAGGTTCAGTGTAAAGCATATCGAATGCAACAGAGGAAGCGCCGGCGCGGTTAAAATAATCAACCATTGTGCCGTATGAAGAACGGGGCCACGGCCATCCCCACGATTTTTCTTTTTTTGCCCAGTTAAGGCTGTCCTGATCAAGCAGAACAACGGCAATCTGCTCGGAAGGCGAAAAATAGCGTGCTGTTACTTTCATGCGGTTGTCGTAAGATTTATGCTCAACCCACGTAAAAGCTCCAGTTATTTGAAGCACACAAACTGCTGCAAAAACAATGATGCCTGTGATTACAAAATTAAGAACTTTTTTTCCAGCCTTCATGCAAAACCCCTGTTACTTCATTATTGAAGCGAAACGAGCTGTACGGGCATTTCTTGTGTCTTTAACAGCTTGTACCGTAGTCAATGTCTTATTAACATTCGCAATTCGTTTATCGGGAGACGGATGTGTTTTTCCAAAACCGCCGGCCGAACTGCCGAGTTTAGATTTCATAACATTAAGCATATCGTTCATAGCAGAAGGCTGATATCCAGCATCTGCCATAAGCGTAAGCGCAAGTGAATCCGCAGCAAACTCCTGTGTCTGTGAATAACCTTTGTTTACCATCTGAGAAATAACATCATTCACCATTCCGCCGAGCTGCTCGGAAAGCTGCGAGCTGTCAGAGCCAGTCGCTACGGAAATGCCTGCATTTACTGACTGAAGCCCTGCCGAAGTCCAGCGGCTTGCTGAAATAGCTTTAATCGAATGCTGGAGCTGAATATGAGCAATCTCGTGAGCAATAACAGCTGCAAGCGCATCTTCGCTCGATGCACACGAAAGAAGTCCGCGTGTTATCAGAATGTGTCCGCCGGACGTAGAAAATGCATTGATTTCATCAGAATCGAGAATCTTAACATGATAGCCGTTGTACAATTCCGGCTTGCTTGAATTTGCAACAAGAACTGCGCAAATCTTATTAACATACGCTTCTTTTTCCGCAGTATCATACGGTTTATATGTTGTAAAAATAGTAGCTGCAACAGCTCGGCCAATATAATACTCCTGTTCAGGGGTAATATCCTCCGCAGCTTTAGAAACAGATGCTCCGGCATTAATAACAGTGGCTGCCTGTGAATATCCCGCAGCGCCAGCAACCTGACCCGCAGCAGAAACAAGATCTGTAAATCCTGAACTTGTAGCGCACCCTGCAAAAATAACAGGCAAAGAAATTAACAATGACGCTGCACAGAGTGCTGTATATTTAATATTAATAATTTTTTTCATTCTGCGCCTCCGGTGAGCTGTCCTTCTTTTACGAATGATTCAGCATCACTGTCGCTTACTGTTATCTTTTCAATTTTATCAACATCTGCATAGTCAGCATTTTTATTTGTTGATTTAAATGCATTTTCCGCAGCTTCAGAAAATCCTTTTCCAGCGAGAGCAAGCTCATCAGTTGATGCGCGCACAGTGCTGCCGCTTGCATTCTTAACAATTTTCTTTTTTGTCAGACTGCCGGCTGCAATCCATCCTGTTTTTGCAGCGTTGCCAGAAACCTGAACCTGCACTTTTTTTGAATTCGCCTGCAGAACGATTACAACATCACCGTATCCTACAGAAGCTGTTGTTTTTGAGAATGAACCTGTCCCTGCTTTTAATGATGCAGTTTTTACAGAAACGTATGCCTTCTCACCTTTTTTGAATGATGTGCCTGCAAAAATCGAAGCAGCACAAAACAAAAGGGCAAACAGACAATATAAAATCTTTTTATTCATTGTTCCTCTTTTTCGGCCTGGTAAAACCACAAGGTCAATATTCGTTTAAGGAAAAGTATATCACACATACAAAATCTCTCAAAGTATAAGACAAAATGGCTTCTTTTACATTCATATTAAAAACGTTATACTTTTAACATATTATATAGAAGAAGGTTGATTTCTATGAATGATCCGTTAGCTCAACTTTTACCCCAGGCATGCCACTTTTTCACCCTCAACGGCGCAATTTTCGTCTTCATCATCGGCGTGATGATGTTTTTTGGTTCCGTCGGAGGACGTTTGTTCCAGCGGCTGCACATTCCGCAAGTAGTCGGATATATCGTTATTGGTATTCTGCTCGGTCTGTCAGGTTTGCAGGTTTTCGGCAAAAATATGGTTTCTGCGCTCAACCCGATAAGCACAGTAGCGCTTTCACTCATTGGATTCCTTGTCGGCGCAGAACTCAAACTCAACGTACTAAGAAAATACGGCAAACAGTTCATCGGCATTTTGATTGGCGAGTCTGTTACCCCGTTTATAGTTGTCGCCGTTCTCGTAACGACCGCAACATATATTTTTACTCACGATTTTAAAAAAGCAATTTCTTTCGGACTCCTGCTCGGCGCAATGTGTTCTGCAACAGCTCCTGCCGCAACAACAGATGTTTTAAAAGAGTACAGAACGCGCGGACCGCTTACAACAACAACACTCGGCATTGTCGCAATGGATGATGCAGTCGCACTCATTCTGTATGCAATCGCTTCAACAATTGCCGCTCCGCTTCTCGGCGGACACACCACTTCATTCGGTGCACAGATGATTGCAATTGCGCGCGATATTTTCGGTTCAATCGCAGTCGGATCTTTGTTCGGATTCTTTCTCAGCCTCATCCTTAAAAATATGATGGATGATAACGGCCGCGTTCTTGGATTCTCACTCGGTCTCCTTTTTCTTTCGACCGGTGTATGCGACCTGCTTGGACTCGACCATATTCTCGCTGCAATGTCCATTGGATTTTATGTTGTGAACTTTGCGCCTGCAAAAGAGCGCCCGATGTTCAAACTCGTCGACAATTTTACACCGCCGATTTATGTTCTTTTCTTCGTCCTCGTCGGCGCCAAACTGAACATCTGGCTTGTAACACCGTTCGTCGGCATCATCGCGCTTCTGTACGTATTCGGACGCACGCTCGGCAAATCAATCGGCGCACGGTTCGGAGCAGTTGTAACAGGCGCACCGGAAACTGTTAAAAAATATCTGCCGTTCTGCCTCTTGAGTCAGGCAGGCGTTGCAATCGGATTAAGCATCGCCGCCGGTAACGACTTTGCAGATTCTGTCGGTCCGCAGATAATGCTTATTATCACAGCAACAACATTCATCGTACAGATACTCGGCCCGATCTGCGTAAAATACGGAATTGATAAAGCAGGAGAAGTCGGACTCGACATTACAGAAGACGACATCATGCGCAAAGCAACAGTGAATGAAGTAACCGGCGAAAACGGAAAAATATGCGCGGCTAACTCACCTGCAATTGTTAATGACGTTGATACAATCGGAAAAATTATTAATTCTTTTGCAAATCACGAAAACAGCAATTATGAAGTACGCGGAGAAAACGGAAAGCTCACCGGCGTAATTTCGCTTGAGCATCTTAAGGAAGTGCTTCAGATTGGAGACTTCGCCGAAGGAATGCTTGCGATGGATATCATGGACAAGCCCGAAGTCACCTGCACGCCTGATGTCTCTCTGCCTGATGCGTACAAGCTGTTCGCAGACAACGACACTGAAGCTATCTCTATTGTAGATAAAGAAAACAAGCCGATGGGCATGCTCGAAAAGTACACAGTAGACCACTACATCCACACAAGACTTGTGGAACTTCAGCACAGGGTTGAAAGCCTCGGCTGATAGTTAAAGTTAGTTTTTTGCCAATTCTTCGGCGATAGAAAAACATCTGTCGCCGATTTTTTCAATCTGGCGCACAATGTCGATATAAAGAAGCTCTGCCTTTACATTTGCGCCAGTTTCAAGACGCTCGCGTGCAATTCTCTTTAGCTCATGCCTCTCTTCATCAATTTGATTTTCTATCTCGCTCGCAAAATCCATCTGATCCTGATTCAGCTTGCGCGAAATATTTTTATGAATAAAGTACAAAAGCTGGCGCGCAAGCTCGACATACGGAATCAAGCGGTCCATATCCTCGTCAGCAAACGGCAGTTTCTTTTCAACTGATTTTTTTATCTGCATCGCTACATTCAGGCAGTCGTCCGCCATGCTCTCCAAATCTTCGCCAATCTGAAGCATTACAGAAACATTATTCTGCGAACCATCGCTTATGTTCAAACGCGAACACTTAATAAGATAGCGCGTAAGCTGCTCATGCATCTGGTCAGTGTAATCTTCCTGCTGTGAAATCTTATCAAGATGATTATCGATAAACGACTGGTCTCTTTTCATAAACCCGGTCTGAATGCCGTCAAACATTTCGACAACAACATCAGAGAACACACCGATTTCTTTCTGCGCCTGAATAACGCACGCTTCGGGAGACTCAGCAGCGATTTTTTCAGAGAACTCAAGATGATACACCTGCTTCTGATCCGCTTTGTCATCGGGAATAAGGCGCTCCATAAGATGAGCAATCTGTTTTGTCCATGGAATAAAAATAATTGTGCCGATTACATTGAACACCGTATGAAGCATTGCGATGTGGTACGGGCTGTTTTCAAGAACAGTACCGGGAACAATCCAGTCGACAAACGCAAGCAGCGGATGAAGGAATACAATCGCGAGAACAGCAGTCGTGCAGTTAAACAGAACATGCACGAGCGACGTGCGCTTTGCATTTGCCCGCGCGCCGACGCAGCCATAACAGAATCGATTGTGGAGCCGATGTTCGAACCGATAACAACAGCCGCAGAAAATTCCCACGAAATCATTTTGTTATATGCGAGGGTGATGACGATTGCCGTCATCGCAGAAGATGAATGGATAAGCGCAGTAAAGAAAATACCGATAAGAACCGCAAGCAGAATGCTCACCGCGCCAAAGCCTTCAAGCTTTGTAAGGAGCGAAGCAAATCCGCTGCCAAGATCGAACAAATGGCTGAGCCAGCCGAGACCGATGAACAGGAGTCCGAATCCCATCACCGCCTGCCCGATTCCTTCCTTGTGCCATTTTTTGATTACAGTAAGCAAAAATCCGATGCCGAAAAGCGGCACGGCAAATGTTTCTATTTTGAAGTTAAAACCGAACAGCGCGACAATCCACGCCGTAATTGTAGTACCGATATTCGCGCCGAATATAACGCCGATAGACTGCTGCAGCGTTATCAAACCGGCATTTACAAACGTAACGACCATAACAGTCGTTGCACCCGATGACTGAATTATCATCGTAAGACCGCAGCCTGTTAAAAGACCGGCAAAACGGTTCCCCGTCATAAGGCCGAGCGCAGCCTGGAGCTTTTGCCCCGCACTTTTCTGAATGCCGTCGCTCATGAGCTTCATGCCGTAGAGCAGAAAACAGAGACTGCCCGCAAACTGTAAGAGTTTTACTACCATAAAGTGGTGTCAGTATACTGAAAAAAACTGCTTTTGGGGAGTAGACCTCAACTTTTGATTGTTAAAAAACGGTTAAATCAGTTAAAATAGCGATAAGACTATATGATGATTTTTACACGCAGACTCACACTTACACTTTGTGCTTTTGTCACGCTGGCTCTTTCTCCGCTCCACGCGCAGCCAAAAACATCGTCAGCGCCGTTCACCCTTTCTCTGAAAAAAGACATCACATCAACAGCCGCCGTGCTCACCGTTTACACCGGTGCCGTTCTGTACGAAAAGCTGAACTCAAGCTCAGACTGGAACGGAATGCTGTATGACAAATCAAGCCTTAACGGATTTGATGCATTTTTTATGCATCCGTATAACGATGGGCTGAACACACTAAGCAATGTCACCGTCGGTGCCGCCGATGTTCTTCCTTATCTCGCAGTCGCAGCGCCGTTGCTGATTACAGGAATACAACAAGGTAAAAATGAACAGCGGAAAGGCACGTATGACGACTACCGCGATTTTACAACAGCTACAGTAATATATGCGGAGTCACTTGTTTACGCGCACGCCATAAACTACACGCTCAAAACATTTATCAGCCGCGCGCGTCCGTTCATGTACTACGATTCTCTCGCGCCAAGCGACCGTCTCAGCTCAGGTGACTGGGACCGTTCATTTCCGAGCGGCCACACTGCAATGGCATTCGCCGGCGCCGTGTGCGGAAGTTATCTTTTCTGCGAATACTTTCCTGACTCAAAATGGAAAGTTCCCGTCACACTTACGTCTCTCGCGCTTGCCGGCACAACAGCCGTTCTCCGTGTAACAAGCGGCAACCACTTCGCTACCGATGTAATAGCCGGCGCTGTACTCGGAAGCGTCATCGGCGTGCTTACTCCGCTTTCACATCATGCAAGCACAAAGAACACACAGGTGTCGATTCTTCCCCTCGGTTTTTCTATAAAACACGAAATGTAAAAAAAAGCAGCCCCGCAATGGAGCTGCTTTATGAATGCAGTAGCGCGCAGGACGCGCGCCCGAAGCAGAGCGAGTTCTTTTGCCCGCCCGGTTGTCTAATTATCTCTGAATACGGCCAGATCCGTTTCCGCCGGCAAGTTTCTCAACTTCGTCTACAGAGACCATGTTGTAGTCTCCTTCGATTGTGTGTTTGAGACAAGATGCTGCGACTGCGAAGTCTACAGCTTCCTGTGTTGATTTGCCGCTGAGCAGAGCGTAGATGAGTCCGCCGCCGAAGCTGTCGCCGCCGCCGACGCGGTCAACGATCCACATTTCGTATTTCTTTGAGAAGCAGTAGTCTTTTCCATCATAGAGAAGAGCCTGCCAGTCGTTGCGGTTAGCATTGATTGATGAGCGGAGTGTGATTGCAACTTTCTTGAAGCCGAATTTGTCTGCAAGCTGTTTTGCAACGCTCTTGTATCCTTCGGTGCTGAGTGTTCCCTTTGTTGTGTCTGTGTTGGCAGCTTTGATTCCGAATACATCGTTTGCATCGTCTTCGTTGCTGATGCAGACGTCGACGTATTTGCAAATCTCTGTCATAGCTTTGCGAGCTTCATCTTTTGTCCAGAGTTTGCCGCGGTAGTTAAGATCGCAGCTGACCATTGCGCCTGCTTTTTTAGCAGCTTTTGCGCCGTCGATGCAAGCCTGAACCATGTTCGGTCCGAGAGCCGGTGTGATTCCTGTGATGTGGAACCATTTAGCACCTTTCATGATTGTGTCCCAGTCGAAATCTTTAGGATCTGCTTTCTGGATTGCTGAACCTGCACGGTCGTAGATGCATTTTGATCCGCGCTGTGAAGCACCGCGTTCGTTGTAGTAAATACCAACGCGATCGCCGCCGCGAACGATGTAATCGGTGTTGACGCCATAGCGGCGGAGGCTGTTGACAGCTGCCTGACCGATTTCGTGTTTCGGCAGTTTTGTGACGAAATATGCGTCCAAACCATAGTTTGCGCAAGAAACAGCAACGTTAGCTTCGCCGCCGCCGAATGTTGATGTCATGTTGTCTACCTGAACGAAACGCAGGTATCCTGCGGGTTCGAGACGAAGCATCAGTTCACCAAATGTAACTACTTTATCCATAAGGAATCTCCTAAAATCCGTTGCTGTGCAATGCGCACATGCATCCGGTTGATTAACAAAATTTATACTATTTTATACGAAAAAAGGCGCTCTCGTCAATGAAAGCGCCTTTTCACCGTTTCAAGCGTTTGCCCCGTAATACAGGACAAACCTCGTCGCTGCATGTTATCAGACACAACTGTGACCGATAACAAATTTATTGATATATGAAAACTTCTTTCGGTCCGTCAATTTTCACGTTGCTGAATTTGGCGCCCGGTGCGTTCAGAACACGGAAGCTCTTCACATTCACTTCGGGGAGTCCGTAGAACATATCTGATTCCATCGGCGATGCCGGTGATTTTTCGTCAGTGCTGAACACGCAGTCGCTGATTGAAAGATCAGTAATCGGCGATTCAGGAAGACCGACGATAAGACCGGCGCTTGCCTTGCATCCAGTTGCTTTTATGCCGCTGATTGTTACTTCGTGTATGCGCGGTGTCTCCGCTGTTACCGGCTGTTTGTCGAGAGAGAAAAGCGGTGACTTCGGGTTTGTTTCGCCGCATTTATAATACATGTTGATTGCAATCGGACAAAGGTTGTTTTCCATCTTGAGATTCTTAAGGTTGATGTCGAAGATGTCTCCGCCGCGTCCACGACGGCTCTTAATTCTGATGCCACGGTCAGTGCCGCTCAAGTCGCAGTCCTCTGCGTGTATGTGTCTGATTCCTGCAGCAGTCTCGCTTCCTACAACAATTCCGCCGTGCGACCACCGCACTGTGCAGTTTTTAATCGTTACGTTTTCAGTCGGCTTATTCACGCGGAGTCCGTCTTTGCCGCTTCCGCTCTTTACGCAGATGCCGTCGTCTCCAACGCTCACCGAGCAGCCAATCACGTCGACATTAACGCATGAATCGATATCGATGCCGTCTGTGTTAGGCGCATCCTTGGGATTTTCAATTGTAATATTTTCGATTTTAACGCCGTCACAGTACAGCGGATGAACAGTCCAGAACGGAGAGTTTTTAAGCGTCACGCCTTCGAGAACAACATTTTTGCAGTTTGAGAATTCAACGAAGCACGGGCGGAGAAACTGAATTTCACGTCCGCCGCCGCCGCCCGGCTGAGTTTCGTATCCGGGATTAAGTTTTGCAAGAGCAAGCTCGTATGATTCTTTCGGCGCTGTCTGATGTGCGTCCTTCTTTGCTTTTTTGAGCGCCCACCACACATTGCCGTTTCCTTCAATCGTGCCTTTTCCAGTCACCTTAATATTTTCCTGCTTTGCAGCAAGAATACATGCGTGCATCGCGTAGCACTCGACGCCTTCCCAGCGTGTAAATGCAGGCGGATACAGATGAGGATCAGGGATAAAAGAAAGGACTGCGCCTTTATCTATTTCAAGAGTTGTGTTGCTTAAAAGCTCAACAGGACCAGTGCTCCATGTGCCTGCACCAAGTGTGATTTTTCCGCCGCCGTTTTTGGAAAGGTCTGCAAAGGCAGCCTTAAAAGCTGCTGTGTTATCAAATTTACCGTCAGCCTTTCCGCCGTAAGATTCAAGCGTCACATTTTTCATAATAACGAACACTCCCTAAAAAAATCGACTGATATCAATTTTATAATGGAGTATAAGTCTCTATCCTGCAAGAAAGTAATGCGGATAGTTTTTGGATTTTTGCGCAGAGAAAACAGCATGTATCGCCGCAGTACAAAATCCAGTCAGTTCTGAGCAAGAATGAGCGACGCACTTGCGTAATGAGCGAAGTATTCCTTGTTTGTCATGATATAACCGTGCTTCGACCTTTTTGAAGTGTCTGCCGGAATGTTCTGTCCGTTTTCAAGAATCGTGCGCGTGCCGTATTCACGCCAGCCCGTAAGCGCATTCCCTGTCTCCGGGTAAACAGCGCGGGTGCCGTCCTCGTCGGTCCAGAACTCAGGATCGTAGTCACTGCTCACTGTGCAGTTGATAAGCGCCACACTGTCCCAGCGGTCCTCGCTGTCAGGCTTTCCTGTTCCGGAAGAACGGGCGATATAAATATGAGCGCCTTTAGCACGTTTGTCCGCAGTAAATGTACAGTCAGTAAAAACAAAGCCAGGTTTGCCGTTGAGCGCGCGGCTCTGCAGAACATATCCCGGACGGTCGTCACCGCGGTTGTCGGCACGCGTGTGAATCCAGCAGCTTTCGAGAAGACACGTGTCGCAGTATCCCCAGATGTAATCTACGTCGCCCGTAATATAGCAGTTCGTAAACCGGCTGATTCCCTTTACGTGGATTGTGTCCTGCCGGCTTATAAAGCGCATATTCTGAGCATCAAGAAAACCAGTCTTGTTGTGCCAGCAGAAAGCCTCCGCCTGATTTCCAAGCGAAGCATCATCTGCAGTCTTTACGTGCGTATTTTCGAGCGTAAAGCCGCGCAGCGTAACATGTGTTGCTGCCATGCCGATGACAAAGAGAGAGCGATTTTCCGTATCCTTGTGGAACGCCTCGCAGTTCTCTGCGCTGATTACACATTTTTCGGGATTTGTGCCCGGTCTGCTTTCCATTATGAGCGGATTAGGCAGGTTATAAGATAAAATTTCGTGATAATTGCCGGGAGCAAGTGTTAAATGAACAGTAGCATCATAAGCAAGTGATCCGGATTTAACCATTTCACTGATTTTTTTGAATGCAGCAGTAATAGCTGCCGGCGATTTTGCAGAAACTGACAACTCAAGCATAACATAGTAAAGTATAACCGTCTTTCTGCATAGAAACAAGGAAAATGAGTATAAAAAAAGGTAAAAGGGGAAAGCCTTCCCCTCGCTCCAAAGTCCTCGCTCACTTCGTTCGCTCCGGTCTTTTCCGCTGCCCCTTCTGCGGGGACACCCCGCATCCCCCCGCCGCTTATTCTGCAGCAGCGTTATTCTCCGCAGCACCATCTTTCGCCGCCAGATACGCGCCCGCAATCATCACCGCAAGCGCAATCATAAACGACACAGACGGCTTCGTGCGGAACAGCGCGAACGACAGCGCCGTGCCTATAAACGGAGACACTGCGTAATAGGCGCTTGTTTTGGCAGCACCAAGTTTGCGCTGAGCGAATATATAAAAAAAGTTGCTCAGACCGAACGACACAAAACCAAGCACAAGAGCGGCGGCAATATATTTTACATTCCAGAACCGCTCGCCGAACAGAAGCGACACAACAAGCGCCGCGCTTCCCGAAAGCAGTCCTTTCATTTGCACAACTTCAAGCGGATCATGATCGGCAAGCTGTCTCGTGCAGTTATTCTCAAAACCCCAGCCTACGCACGAAAGAAGCACAAACAACGAGCCGATAGAAAAAGAAAGACTCGACATATCCTCAAAAGAAAGGATAAGACTAGCCGCCGTTATAAGCGCAATTGCAGCCCACAGCAGACGCGACACCTTTTCCTTGAACAGCACAAATGCAATTACCGCCGTAGCAACTATTTCAAAATTATTAAGAAGCGAAGCGTTCGCGGCGGCAGTGTGCGCGATTCCTTCTGTAAGCAGAATGGTGGCAGCAACATCGAGCGGAACAATTGCAAAAAACCACTTCATGTCTTTTTTTTCGAGCTGCGGCTCAGTAATTTTTCCGGCAGCTTTCTGCACAAAACGCACAGCACACATACCGGCACCAGTGCCGAGATACAAAAGCGATGCCATCAAAAAAGGCGGAATCTGCGCCACAAGAACTTTTGTTACGGGCGAGCAAAGCGCATACAGTGTGGCAGCGAGAAGCGCAAGAAAAATACCTGATGCAGAAAATTTTTTAGTCATAGCAGATGATAGTATAACAAAAATAACCGATAATTACAGTAAAGCTGCTGTCGATTTATTTTTGTTACCGTATCGCATCAAACGGGCACTTTTCTTTGCATTCACCGCACCGTATGCATTCACGGTCGTTCACTTCGATTGTGTCCATCTGGCATGATAAAGTGCATGCGCCGCAGTGAGTGCATTTCTTTTCGTCAACCTTTATGCCGAACAGCGCAACCTTGTTAAAGAATGAATACACTGCTCCGAGCGGACAAATAAACCGGCAGAACGGGCGGAACATGAATACTGACCACACGATAAAAACAAGCGCAAGCGCAGTTTTCCATGTAAACAGCCAGCCGATTGCGCTGCGCAGCTGCTCATTTAAAATCACAAGCGGCACTCCTGCGCCGGCTGTCCCCGCAGGACAAATGAGCTTGCAGAAAAACGGCGAGCCAAGCCCGTCGCGAAAATAATAGATAACAGGAAGCGCAATAACAAAGAGAGCAAGAATAACATACTTAACAAGAGAAAGCTTGCGCGTCACTTTTAACGAACGCGCAGTCTTTTTTATTTTATGCGAAGGAATTTTATATAACAGTTCCTGCACAAGTCCTGCCGGGCACAGAAACGCGCATACCATGCGGCCGAGCAGTGTTCCTGTAAGCATAAGAAAACCGGTGATGAAAAAAGGAAATCGTCCGTTTGCAATCGTATTCTGGAGCGCGCCGAGCGGACACGATGCGATTGCGCCGGGACACGAATAGCAGTTGAGACCAGGCACGCATACGCGCTTGAGCGGCGACTTTGAGATTGTTCCGCTGAACCAGTGCGATACATCAGCATTATATACAAGTGCCGCCGTAAACTGAATGAGCTTACGGCGCACATTATGAGAGCGCTTTGTTTTTATTGCATCATGCTCTTTTTGTGTATCACGCAATTCCGATGCACTCCATGCAGATAAACACTGCCTTTCGGTAAATCACTTCGAGGTCGCCTGATGCAATCCCCGCCGCAATAAGCGCAGCAGAGAGTGCAAGAAGAACAACAGCAATTACTGCACGCGTTCTGTTATTATTTGTCATACGCGCTTATGAATTTTGCGAGAGACTCTTTCGTCATCATGCCAACATTGATGTCCTCAATTTTGCCGTCGGGCGAAATGAGCACAGATGTCGGAATTCCCTGCACGCCGTATTTATCCGCAACAGCGCCTGTCTTATCGAGGCCGCCGCGGAACGTGTACTTGTTGTCTTTCATAAACTGCGCGCGCGATTCTTCTGTGTCAGATACGCAGACGGCGAGGAACACAAGTTTTGCACCCGTTCCTTCTTTTGCAAGTTTTTCTGCAAGCGCATTCATTTCAGGAAGCTCGTGGCGGCACGGCGGACACCATGTTGCCCAGAAGTGAAGCAGAACTGCTTTTCCCTTGTATGATGAAAGCGAAACTTTTTCGCCGGTAGAAAGCGCAATGTTAAAATCAGGCGCAGCTGCACCTTTCTTAACAGACTGTGCGCTCACCGCTGCAAGCGCAAACAAAACACAAAACATAGAAATTAATTTCTTCATATATAAAACTCCTCTTAGCAAATAACTCTCTCCGAACACAGTATGTACCGGTTGCGTTTTTTTTGATTCCGTTATTTTACTGCACTGAACAAATCATTCAGAGATTCGCTCATTGTCGGATGTGTAAAAATGGAATCGCGCAGCACCGTATACGGAACGTGCGCATCAATCGCAACCTTAACAACATTTATCATCTCGTGTGAATCAGCGCAGAACAAATGCGCTCCGAGAATCATGTCTGTCTTTGCGTCGATTACCGCTTTGAGCAAACCTGCCGGCTTCCGAAGCACCTGCGCTTTTGGAATCGCCGCCGCCGGAATTTTTGCGACTGTAACGTCATATCCTTTTGCGCGCGCTTCATCTTCTGTCATGCCTGCGCGGGAAAGCGGCGGATCGGTAAACACGCTGTACGGCACAGTACCGCGGTTCGCTGTCGTGCGGTTTCCGTCGCCGAGCAGCTGCGACTTAACAATTCTGCTGTCATCAAGCGAAATATAGGTAAACTGCAATCCTCCGGCAGCGTCTCCCATAACCCACACGTTATCGTTCGTTGTCTTAAGATGCTCGTCAGCTTTAACAGCGCCGCGTTCCGTCAGTTCGATTCCTGCAGCTGCAAGGTTAAGTGACGAAACATTCGGCCGCCGTCCTGTTGCAACGAGAACTGCATCAGCTGCAATTTCCCGGACATCAGCACCCCAAGCTTCAACGGTCACAACTGCGCGTGTATCTTTATCGCGCACGCTTTTTACAACTGCATTCTTAATAATCGTAATGCCGCGCGAAACAAGATTGTCGTATACTGCCTGCGCAATTTCCTTGTCTTCCCGCGGAATGAATGCGTCTCCGTCCTGAATAATCGTTACGTGCGAGCCGAAGTTCGTGTAGTATGAAGCAAACTCAAGCCCGATATATCCGCCGCCGATAATCACAAGCTCCTGCGGAAGTACATCGTTTTCCATCATCGTCTCGCTCAAGTAGACATGCTTGCTTTCACGAAGACCTTCGATTGGCGGCACAAACGGAACAGAACCGGTGTTGATAAAAATGCGCTTCGCCTCAAATTCCTCAGTTGTGCCGTCAGCTTTTTTTACAGCAACAGTATTTTTTCCGGTAAACGACGCGTCTCCGTCAATTACGGTAACACCTGCGCTCACCGCCTTGTCATAATTTTTTCCGCGGAGCATCGATGTAAGACGTCTTTTTTCTGCAACAGCCTGCGAATAGCGTGCAGACTTTTCTGTAAAATTGCCGCCCTGCGCCGCAGACAGACGCGCGCTGTGCTCAAGCGATTTGGTCGGAATGCACGCAACGTTGATGCATGTGCCTCCGTACATCGCGCTCGATTTTTCGATGATTGCAGTCGATTCGCCTTTTGCAGCAAGCGCACCCGCAATTGTTTTTCCGCCCTTGCCGAATCCGATGATAAGATTCTCAAACTGTTTCATATCAGTTACCCTTTTTGCCGCGCAGCAGTTTTCTGCTCACGTCGGCGACTGTGGTTGCACGAAGGCGCTTTTTGCAAGCGTCATCGAGGTCGTCCAGTATATCGTTCATCAAACCAGCCATTCCCGAAGAAACAGCGCAGTTCTTGTCGATGCTCCCGCTCATCCAGCTCATCTCTACAAACCGAGTATCGAGCGCTTTTGCAACATCCGCAAGTGTAATCCGCCCCGGATTGCCCACAAAACGGTATCCGCCGTCTATGCCTTCTTTTGTTTCAACCCATCCCGCTGCATGAAGTTTTGCAAGCACTTTACGCACACGCGCCGCATTAGTGCAGATGTTCTCGGCAAGCGCCTCGCTCGAAAGCGCGCACGCCTTGTGGTCGAGAAACACGAGCGCATGAACTGCAATGCAAAAGTCACTTGTCATACAAACACTCCGTAAGGGATAGAATTAAAAAACAAACTGTAATCATTACAATTACAGTATACTGTATATATAACATATACAGTTATGAGATGTCAACGGAATTCGCATCAAAAAAACGCCCGGAAGTCATTGCTGGCAACCGAGCGTTTATGATGTTATGTTTGCTTATAACGCTGTACGTTTTTCATGTACAGCTTTCTGTTTATTTTCCGCAGATTTTTGTCTGGCACTCGTGGTAAATCTTTGATGTTGTCTCAACGACATCTGCCGGAATGCTCTTGATGCTTGGGTCGCCGTTCAGGTGGTTCGCCTTGAGCCAGTCGCGAAGGAACTGTTTGTCGTAGCTCTTCGGAGATGTGCCAACTTTGTATTCGGCTGCATTCCAGAAGCGGCTTGAGTCAGGAGTAAGAACTTCGTCGCCGAGAACAAGCTTACCTTTTTCATCGAGACCGAATTCAAACTTTGTGTCTGCAATAATAATGCCGTTTTTAAGGGCATGTTTGTATGCTTTTTTGTAAATCTTGATTGCGACTTTTTCGATCTGCTTGCCGAGTTTTTCGCCAACGTCTTTTTTCATTTCATCGACGGTAACGTAAATATCGTGTCCTTCTTTTGCTTTTGTTGAAGGAGTAAGAATCGGCTTGTCGAGTTTTTCTGCTTCCTGGTATGTTCTGTTGAATGAATATCCGCAGAACGGTTTTCCTTCTTTAGCTACGTCGTACATTGAGCCGAACATATAGCCGCGGACGATGAATTCATACGGAATCATCTTAAGTTTCTTAACAAGAATCGTGCGTCCTTCGTATTCTGGTTTCTGAAATTCTACAGGCATGTCTTTGAGGTCTGAAGAAATAAGGTGATTTTTTACAATGCCTTTTGTGCGGGCAAACCAGAAGTTTGAGAGTGCGTTGAGCACTTTGCCTTTATCTGTAATCATCGTTGGAAGGATGACATCGAAAGCAGAAATGCGGTCAGTGGTCACGATGACCATTCTGCCGTCCTCAAGATCGTAGACTTCACGGACTTTGCCGCTGATAATCTTTTTCATAACGGAAGGCTCCTGTTAATAAGGGAAATACGGTAATCACATACTAGCGATTCAGCACATATTTTTCAACAGAGGGTAAGTTTTTGAACGGCAAGCTCACCGCATAAAACTGCAATTACGCCGAGCACAACACTTGCGGTTATATAAAGAAATGCGGTGATTGAATGTCCGTTCTGCATGAGCGTAACCGTCTCAAGAGAAAATGTTGAGAATGTCGTGAATCCGCCGCAAAACCCGACTTTTAAGAGAAGCATAAGATGAGGATTAATCGCTGCGTTCTTCTGGAGGAAGCCTGCAATCACACCGATGATAAACGCACCGATAATGTTGATGCAAAAAGTGATAAGCGGAAATCCGCCTGCTGTTTTTACCGGCACAAGTCCGAGCAGGTAACGAAGCACAGAGCCTGCCATTCCACCGAGCGCAACAAAAAGACAATTACATAAAACTGACATGACGTTAGTATAGTAAAACGATGGCACACCTGCAATGTTGCGGAATCATCTCACCTGCAATGTTGCGGCAGCTTCTGTTAAAAGATAAAATAAGCACATGATTAAACAACCTCAATGCTTTGATTCTCTTATTCTCGATATCGATGGCACGCTCTGGAACACAACGGGCATCGTCGCCGGCGCATGGAACAAAGCTGTGGGCGAGCTTGACCTTAAAAATGTTTCGCCGGTAACTCCTGCAGTTCTGCAGCATGAATTCGGCAGGACAATGGACACAATCGCAGACGACATTTTCCCGTCTGTGCCGCAGCCGGCGCGCGCTGAACTTCTCAAGCTGTGCTGCGCTTACGAGCATGAAGCAGTAGACGCAAACAATACCGATATTTCATATCCGCTTGTATCTAAAACAATCGCGGAACTTTCTAAAAAAATAAAACTGTTTATCGTGAGCAACTGCCAGAAAGGATACATTGAACTTACGATGAAAAAGCTCGGCATAGAAAAGTATATTACAGACAAAGAATGTTTTGGCAATACAGGAAAAGGCAAAGCAGACAACATACGACTGCTCATCGCGCGCAATCATCTTATTAATTCTGCATACGTCGGCGACACGCAGGGCGACTGCGACGCATGCAAAGATGCGCATGTGCCATTTATCTGGGCATCATACGGATTCGGAACAGCAGATTCTTTCTGCGCAAAAATAAATTCATTTGCAGAACTTGCTGATTTATTAGCATAAAAGCCGGGGCGTTGCGGGGTGTCCCCGCTGGGCAGGGGTGTGCGAGCAGACGCGGAACGCGGATGTGAGCCAGGGGCGGGGCTCCGCCCCTTCATTTGATTCTCTTCTCTACTTTCGGTATACTGAATTAATTATGCCACATCACCAGCATCGTTTTCTTATCGCTCTATTATTTTTTTCTTATATATTATTTACTACCGAAGCATTACCGCACACAAAGGAACCAGCCGATTTTTATATTATCAGAAAATCATATCCCGATGTATATTTTGAAACATCATTCGACGACTCCGCCGATGACTGGAAAATAATAATTAATTTTAAAGCGGGAACAAAAACAAAATCAACAACGTTGTACTGGGCAGACGGGCGTTTGCTTCCTGCAGAAACTATTTCCGAAAAAAATGAATACTGGCCTATTCTCTATACTTATGAAAAAGAAATTCCTGACCCTTCGCATTTTACACAGCAGCACATTGAAGAAATACGGCAATTTACTGACGCAGAAAAACGTTCAAGCATAAACGGAACACCGCTTTTCTTTTTTGACGCGATATACGACAGCGCAACACGTTTTGCTACTGAACAGCATATAAAACGTTTGACTTTTCTTGGCAAAACAACAAACGCACATGAAAAGCTCAAAGAACCTCTTGCGCGTGTAGAAACAAAAATCAGAGCGCTCGCAAAATCAGATCAAGAAGTTGCGAATTTTATTGCACAGCTTTCTTCTGTTGAAAGCTACAACTGGCGAGTAATAACTGACCGTTCATCACGTTCATTCCACAGTTACGGCATCGCGGTCGACATTTTGCCAAAAGGATGGAAGCGAAAAAATATTTACTGGGCATGGCGGCGCGACATTGATCCAAAAAACTGGATGCTTCTCCCGCTCGACAGACGATGAATGCCACCGCTTTCTGTTATTAAGGCTTTTGAATCAGAGGGTTTTATCTGGGGCGGAAAATGGATTGTATGGGATGATATGCATTTTGAGTATCATCCTGAGCTTATTAATTTTAATCACATTAATTAATAATAAAATTATTATATGTTGCAAAAATAAACTTAATTATTAATTTTATAGTGTTACTTCAAACCGAGTTCCGTGAGTACCATCTGAACGAGGAAGGCATTGTACCGTGCCTCCGTGAAGCTCGACAATATGTTTTACGATTGAAAGCCCAAGCCCGGTGCCGCCCATATCGCGGCTTCGTCCTTTATCTACACGGAAGAAGCGCTCGAACACACGCTGTCTGTATTCTTCGGGAATGCCGGGACCGTTGTCTTCTATAATAATTTTTGCAGAGTAAGTTTCTTTGCCGCTCTCTTCATCAGGCACATGTGCCGCACTGCCATCTATTTTTTCTACAGCACATGTTACCGTGCTTCCTTCGGGGCAGTATTTAATTGCATTGTCAACAATATTGCCAAGAGCCTGACTCATCAACCCTTCGTTCACGCATTTTAGCAGCGGCTTGCCGTTCATAACAATTGTTATTTTTTTCTTCTGAGCCTGCTGTATAAATGTTTCGCATACACCGCCCATCAGTTCGGTAATATCGGCTTCATGTTTTTCAAGTTCAGTATCATTCTGCTCAAGCCGGCTCAGCGTAAGCAAGTCTTCAATAATCGCATTGAGTCTGTCTGTCTGCTGAGAAATTATTTGCAGGAAATGGCGCGATGCTTCCTTATCGTCAACGGCTCCGTCTGCAAGTGTTTCTGTAAATCCTTTTATCGATGTAATCGGCGTTCTTAGTTCATGGCTCACATTAGCAACAAAATCTTTTCGCACGCGCTCAAGTTTTTCCATGCGCGCAATGTTTTCTTCAATCGTAGACGCCATGTGCGTAAATGAGTCGCCAAGTTCCGCAAGTTCATACGGAGATTTTATTGAAACACGGTAGGCAAAATTTCCACGCTCATACTGCGTTGTTGCAAGCTGCAGCTCGTTGAGCGGATTAATAATTTGAATCGAAATGATGAACGAGCACACGAGCGTAAGAAGCAGAATACATATACCGGCAATAACTGTGCTTCGCGCCATGTTCGCTGTAAAAAAAACAGTGCGCTCAAGCGGAAGTGAAAGACGAAGCGCATAAAGTTCATGGGAATTGTCGCTTTGAGCCTGCTGCTGCGCACTTTTGTTTCCGAATGAGAGCGGCGTTGCATAATACATAACGCTTCTGCCGTCGACGGAACTTTTGTGAAGCGAAACGCCGTCTGTTCCAGCAAGTGCCGCCGCAACTTCAGTCCGTTTGCCGTGATTCTCAAGCGTTTTTGGATCTGCGTTTGAATCGGCAATAACAGTGCCGTCCGGAGCTACGACAGTAATGCGAAAGCTTGTTTCATTCACACCGGCCTGTGCTGCAAATGACGAAGCGGCATCGATGACAGGCTGCGGCAAAGAACCAGCAGCAACCGGACTTGTCTTTGCGCCGTCAGACATTTCCTCTTCAAGAAGCGCTGCGAGCGAATGTGAAAATATGCGCATATTCTGTTCTGTCTGCGCGACTGCAGTTTTTTCATTTGCAGAAATTGACAGGCGAAGAAACACGGTGAATCCCGCAGTAAGCACAAGTCCGTTCACGAGAAACAAGAGAACCCACGTTCGTATAGCGTGATGATGAAGCATGTTGTTACTGCGCGCGTCTTGCATTCTGTCGTCACGCATCTGATTCCTCAGGGTCTGTCATCCGGTAACCAACACCGCGCAGTGTCTGAATAATCGGATGCTCACTCTCCGCATTGTCGCCGATTTTTCGTCTGATGCCGAGAACCTGCACATCTATTGAACGGTCTGTAACAGGGTAGCTTTCTCCCTTTACAGAATTAATAATCTGCTGCCTGCTGAACACTTGTCCTGCATGCTGCGCAAGAAATAATAATATTGCAAATTCCGTTGCGCTGAATTCAACCTGTTTATTATTAACGCGAACTTCATGTTTTTTAACATTGATTGAAAAATTGTGAATTGCAATAACATTCGGATCATTTGTTTCGCTGCTTTCTGCAGGTGCACTGGTGCTTTCTGTCTCATGCACACGGCGAAGAACGCTGCGCACGCGCGCAACAAGGACACGCGGGCTGAACGGCTTTGTAATGTAATCGTCGGCACCAAGTTCAAGCCCCGCAACAATATCAGCATCTTCGGTACGAGCTGTCACCATTACAATAGGAATACGAGCTGTGCGCGCGTCGCCTTTTAGAATCCGGCACACGTCAAGACCGCTCATGTCGCTCAGCATCAGGTCGAGAATAATAAGGCCGGGAAGTTTGGCGATTGCAGAAGCGACGGCACTTGCACCGTCAGCTGCCTCAATCACGTTCCAGCCTTCTTTGCGGATATTGTAGCCGATTAATTCGCGAATCGGCGCTTCATCATCAACGACAAGAATGTCCATATATTAAATGTAACCGAATTTTACACAGATGTGCAGTAGTCAGTACATTATTAACACATTATTAACAAACCAGCATTCGTTTATGTTCAGCTTAAAAATCAAGCCTTTTCCTGTTCCTTTTCCGCAGCCTTTACATCATCCAAAGTGAATTGCACGCGTTCGTTCTGAGCAGCAATAAGCGCCGCTCTGTTCAATACTGATTCAATCTTTGCACAGCTGAATCCGCTGAACATCGAAGCAAGTTTTTGTACGGAGCATGAATCATCATGATTCTTTCCCTTCGTGTACATTTCAACAAGCTTTTCGCGCGCGCCGTCGTCAGGATACGGAACAGAAAATCTCGCGTCAAATCTTCCCGGGCGGATAAGCGCCGGATCGAGCGCAGTAATGCTGTTTGTTGCGGCAAGCACAAGAATGCCTGCAGTCGGCTCAAAGCCGTCGAGTTCGTTGAGCAATGCGGTAACAATACGCGTATTTTCTGTTTCAATTGCAGAACCACTGTAATTGCGCCGCGTGCCGATGCCATCGAACTCGTCAATGAATACGATGCACGGTGCGCGTCTGCGCGCTTTGCGGAACAAAAGTTTTACTTTCATCGGACCAATTGCCATGAACATGCTTTCAAAATCTGTCGCCTTTGCAGGAATAAAATTCACCTTTGCTTCTCCTGCAAGCGCTTTTGCAAAAAGTGTCTTTCCGTTTCCCGGCGCGCCTTCAAGCAGAATTCCTTTTGGCATGCGGATTCCTTTTTTCCGGTAATCATCCTGATGCTGCATGATGTCCATCACCTGCATCATATCGTGCTTGAGACCGTCCATACCCACAACATCTTTAAATGAAACGCCGGTGTTGTGCACCACTTTGAACGTATTCGGTGTAATAAACTTACGGAACGCAATAATAATCACACCGAAGAAAATGACATAGAACAGGACATCCATTACATTTGAAAAAATATCGCTGCCCGATTTTTCAATTTTTACTTCAACGCCGTGCTGCAAAAGATATTCTTTAAGTGTGGGAGATTCAGGATTATCGGTAACATATACTTGTCTGTTCTTTGCGCCCACAATGTCGTTCAGTGTATACGTGATTTTGTCACTGCTGATTTTTGCCGTTGCAACAAGACCATTTCCTGCGTCAGTGTAAAAAGTTCTGTACGGAACATGAGTCTCGTTCTTGCCAAAAAGTCCGGAGATAAAATTTGACCCTGAACTTTCATCTGTAAATTCAGGAACAATCAGAATACAAACCGCGGCTGCAATCAGCACGGCAAGAAATACAAAACGGAATTTACGAAGTTGATTTTTCATGGAACGACCTTTTGTTCAATATACAAATATTTCAAGTAAATAGAAAGACAATTCTCTCAAAAGATAAAAACCGCAATATATGATATAATTCCCGAATGAAAAAAAAGAACTTTTATCTGCCAGCCGCCGCGCTGTGCATCATCATTTTTCTCGCAGGATGCAAAACGCTTCCGTCTTTTTCTAGAACACAAAAGCATGACTACGGCATCTGGTTTTCATATCTCGATTACAGTTCGCTGTGCAAAGACATGGATGAAACAGCGTTTTCCGCATTTACAGAACATGCTGTCTCAAACATGAAGTCGCTTGGAATCACGACACTCTATCTTCACGCCGTCGCTTTTACCGATGCGCTGTACAGTTCTCAGATTTATCCGCAGTCATTATATACGCCGTCGTCATTTGATTCGTTTGCAATTTTTCTGAATGCAGCGCGCACGCAAAACATCCGCGTTGAAGCATGGATAAATCCGCTCAGATCATATAAAGAAAATCAGGTTGAAAAACTGCCTGATGATTTTATACTCAAGCAATGGATTATTAATAATGACGGAAAAGTCGGCCTCGTAAACGGACGATGGTATTTAAATCCTGCATATCCAGAAGTCAGAGCACTTGTCTGCTCTGTCGCGCAGGAACTTATTGCAAAATACAATGTCGACGGAATTCATATAGACGATTATTTTTACCCGCCTGCTGTCACGGAAGAATTTGATGCGCAGTCATATTCAGAATCACTCGCAAATCAAAACAATCTGACACTTGAATCATTCCGCACAAACAACATTGATTCGCTCATCAGAGAACTTCATGCAGCAATAAAGGCATCATCTCCGGAATGCACATTCAGCATATCGCCATCCGGAAATTACGAATACTGCAGGGACAAACAATACGCAGATCCCGTCCACTGGATTTCAGAAGGCACAGTCGACTGTCTCATTCCGCAGATTTACTGGGGATTCAATCACGCGACAAAACCTTTTAAGCCAACTCTTGCACAGTGGAGTTCATTCACGCATAATACAGACGTAAAACTCATTGCAGGACTTGCCGCATATAAAGTCGGATTGCCTGACACATACGCCGGCAAAACCGCAGCGGATGAATGGACAAAGAGCAGCAAAATTCTTGCGCGTGAAACAAAGACTGCCATTAAAAATGGATGCGCAGGAACAGCATACTTCAGCTACCGGTCGCTGTTTAATCCGGAACCAGAAGCTGCTGATGCAGTTACAAAAGAAATGAATCAACTTACAAAATGTCTCAGGGCAAAGTAAGGAGGTTTTTATGGATGACGAACAGTATTATCACGACACAAACACAACGAGAGCGCCTTCAAAACCGAAAGTAAATTTTCAGCACAAAAAAATCTGGCAGGGACGCGAAGATGCCGATATGCTTCAGGAAAAACAGTCATCATGGCATGCAAATCCTAACAGCACCGATGACTTTGGCGACGAACAGTAAACTGTTTATATAAAGTCGACATTACTCTTTTTCACTGCTATATTAATAGAATATGAATTCAGCAGAAAAAGACTCGTCGCAAATTTCTTCAATAATTATTGAGCATATTGCAGAACAAAAAACACATTTCGTTTTTTCAACGCAGCTTGCCGCCGACACATGGGCAGATTGGATTGTGTCGCATTCAGACAAATCAAAAACAAAAGCAGTTGCGCTTGACCGTTTTCTCGCTTGGGATACATTTAAATCGCAGTACCTCAATACATCAGAAAAAGATGCAACAAGCATACCTGCTCTTCTGCGAAAAATTTTTGCGCGTGAGCTTATCGCACAAAATGCAAAACCTGAATCTGAGGGCGGCCATTTTTTCAAAAGCCTGATCCGCTCTTCCTATGCAGACGACGCACTTTCATTCACCGACTGGATATCATCGATGCTTCCTTCCCTTAAACTCTGGCATGACCGCTATGAAGAATTCTGCTCAACAAAAAGCAAGGATGAAGAAGACACTGATTACGACACGCTCTACAAAAAGTACAAAGAATTTCTGGATGATACATCACGCGATGGAAAACAAAAACTATTTGATCCCGCATGGATAACTCCGCAACTCGATGCAGGCGAACATACATTTATTATTTTTTATCCTGAAATTTTTGAAGACTACACAGTATATGAATCTTTTTTTGACAATACGCCGTCGGTCACTTCAATTCACCTTCCAAAAAACACAAATGAATCTATTCCTGTGTCATTTTATTCAAACGCACGCACAGAGCTTCGCGCTCTGTCATTAAAAATCAGAAAGCTGCATGAAATTAATAATGTTGATTACCGCACAATTTCCATATCAGTTCCTGATATCGACACATACCGCCCGTACATTGAACGCGAATTAACACGCTATTGTATTCCGTATGTTGTCCGCTCCGGCGAAAGTTACACTCAGAACAGCGCAGGACGAATTTTCCGCGAAATTCAGGACTGTTACAGTTCCCGTTTTTCTTACGACAGCGTAAGAGCGCTTCTTCTCGACAACTGTGTGCCGTGGAAAAATCCGGCAGGCAACGAGCGTCTTGTCCGCGACGGATGCGTGTGCAAATGTATATGCAATTTTGAAGACGGAAATGAAAACGACGTGTGGACAAAATCGCTCAACCGCTCCGGCACTTCCGAAGGTGAGATTCATGATTATTATGATCTCCGCTCACACGTTACCGCACTGTGCAGCGCAAAAACTTTTTCTGCAATCGAAGAGTCGTGGTCAAAATTCAAAACACGCTTTTTAAGCAATGAATTTTCAGCTGAAGCAGATGCAATTCTCGGACGCTGTATTACTGAGCTGAGCGAACTTTCCGATATCGACAAAACATATGTTCAGGAACGCGGCATGACAGTATCTGATCCGTACAGTTTTTTCCTCAACGAAATCGAACAGAAAAAATATCAGCCGCAAATAAAAAAGACGGGCGTAACTATTTACGACTACCGTACTACTGCATGCGCCGCTTTTGAATACCAGTTCGTACTCAACGCAAGCCAGTCGTCGCTTGCCGCTCCGCGCATTATTCTGCCATTCTTGAATCACACAAAGCGTGCAGAGTTAAAACTCGAGGACAGAGACTTCGCATCTCCATCTTATGTTCGCATCTATGCACACAACGGCACGACACAGTTTTCTGGCAGTGAAAAATCTTTCAGCGGCTATGCCATTCCGTTCAGCACGCTCAAGCCAAAAGACAAAGATCAGATTGCTGCTGATTTGGAATCTCTGAGCCAGTTCGATTTTATCAGCAGCGAAATTTCTTCTCTGCAGTCATCTTCATCATCGCAGACAAAAGTTGTTCTTTCTGAACAGCAGAAACTGGAATTTCAGAAGTGGCAGCAGTTAAATCAAAAAGATGAATCGGCTTATGCTGTATCGCAGCCGGTTGCAGAATGCTCAGACTATCTTCTTAAAGAGCACAGAGCTTCGGACAAAGAACCTGCAAATAAAATTCATGTAACGCAGTCAGACATGAAAGACTTTTTCCCGTGCCCGCGACAGTGGCTGTTCCACAGTCTATTTAAAATAATGGAAACAACGCTCGACACAGACCTTCTGCAGCCTTATGAGACAGGAGATATTTATCATAAAATTCTTGAGCTGTTTATGAAGAACAGCAAAGACTCACAAAAGCCTCTTCCCGTTGCAAACGAAAAATGCACTTTTGAAAACGACAGTGAAATCATATCGATTCTTTCTGACTGTGCAGACAAAGCGTTTAACAGCAAGATGCTTGATTCAGAAGGAAGTGCTCTCGTAAGCGCAGTTCTTGCGTCTCAAAAAAATAATTTTGTTGAAAAAATACTCGGCTTCCTTCACATTCTCTGTGCGCCGTATGGAAAAGAAGGCGGATTCGGCGGATGCTCGGTTATTAATGTTGAGGACTGGTTCAATGAACCTCATCAAAAGCAGGGAGAGCAGAAATTCCTTTACACAGGAAAGCTTGACTGCGTGCTTGAGGCTCCGAACAAAGACATAACAATTCTCGATTACAAATCAGGTGAAACACCGAAAGTCAGCCAGTGCAAAATTTCTGAAAAAACACCTGACGCACAGCTTGCTGATTTCCAAATTGCACTCTATGTAAAGCTTTGGAATCTTAACAATGATGACAAGCGTCCGATTACAAACGCACTGTTTTATTCGATTAACAAGGGAGAACCAACATACGTCGTGTGGGGAAACAAGCCCGACAAAAAACGTTCGTCTGCAGTTTCGATTGATGACTACGAACAGTCAGTCGTATCGATGGAACAAAGCGCAGACTCATTTGCCCGCGATTGCGAAGTAAAACAATTCGCGCCTGTAAAAGAAAAAGTGAGGCCGTACGTTGAGTGCATTTCATGCAAATATCGCGCAGTGTGCCGTACAACCTATACTGCAGCCGGAGAAAAATTATGATTGATACAATAGCAGAAGCGCGTTCATATCTCGATAAAATCGATTTTGATAAACCGAAAGACAAACAGAAAATTCTCGACGACCAGCAAATCCATGTTTGCTGCCATGAAGGAAATACAGTTGTAGCAGCAGGCGCAGGCTCTGGAAAAACACAGGTACTTGCAGACCGTTTTGCGTATCTCGTCATTTCGAATCATATTCCTGTAGAAAAAATTCTTACTCTTACGTTCACAAACAAAGCTGCGAATGAAATGTACGCCCGCATTTACCGCACGCTTTCAAACCTTGCAAATCCTGAATGCGGCATCAATGAATCACAGCGGAAATATGCAGCAGAGGCAGTCGAAAATTTTTCAAAAGCACACATTCAGACACTCGATTCATATTGTTCTTCAATCGTTCATCAGGCAGCAAACAGATACGGAATACGCCCTGATTTTTCTGTCGGCACGTCAGATGCAGACAGAATTATTAAAAACATGGCACTTCCGTTTATTCTAAAGCATCGCAATGATCCAGCAATCATCTGGGCATCAGAGCCGGGAAAGCTGCAGGAAGTTGCGGAAGATCTTTTTGCCTACGCTGTCATTAGATTCACATCGCTCGCATCGTCAAAAGACTTTTTCAGTTCATATCTCAGCACGCAGTGTAAAAGCGCGGCAGACGCATGGAACTACTATACATCGGGTGAAGAGTCAGCGAATCCAAAAGAATATATTCCGCTCGAAAAGCTGATATCACATTTTGAGGAATCATATTCGTCGCTTTCAGAAAAAGACGCACAGAATCAATTTGTTATTAATTTTAATAATGCAGTACAAAACCGCACAGCATATCCGTTTACAATCACCGCAGAAGATATTTCTTCACTCTCATGCAAAGACAAAGTAAAGGAATACATGGAGTTTGCAGACAGCCTCGTCGATGCTGCGACAGGAACAACTGTTCCCAAAAAGAAACCAGGAGAAAGCGAAAACCCAATTTCAAAATATGCAAAAAAAGGCGTGAAATCAACAAGAGACATGCTCGCTTCAATCGCTTCATACATCGACGGATACGACAATCTCGTTCGTCTCTACGCTCTCATGGATGAATTTCTCGCTTCAGTGAATCAGTCAAAGCGTGAAACAGGCGCACTTTCATTCCGCGATGTTTCCGACATGGCGCTCAAAATTCTTGCTGAAGAGCAAGATGTACGCATTCAGGAACAGCAGGCATACGACCGCATCATGATCGATGAATTTCAGGATAACAACGGCAGAAACAGAGACTTGTTGTTTCTGCTTGCAGAGAAAGTGAAAGACGCTCCAGTCTGCATTACGCAGGAGATGATGTCTAAGAAGGACGGAATCGAATCGGCGCTCAAAGACAATCTGTGCGCTGATAAACTTTTCTTTGTCGGTGATGAAAAGCAGTCTATTTATAAATTCCGCGGCGCAGATGTTGCCGTGTTCCGTGAACTGAACAATGACCTTCACACTGAACCGATTCCGATGATTTACAATTACCGCTCTTCAAATGAACTTCTGTCTTCGTTCAATCAAATTTTCGGCGGCTGGCAGAACGGCGCTAAAATGCAAGGCACCCAAAACGCAGAATCAAATCCGACGGCTTGGGTATTTCCGTCAAAAGCGCTTCATACATACGAAGCAGAGTTTACAGAAAAAACACAGGCTCACAAAAACAAAGAAGGCAAGATTGCGCCTTTCGCGCAGCTCACTTCGCAGAACATTCCCGTTCATGTATGCATGGTCAATGAAAAAGATGACATACTTACCGGCGACAAACAGGTTAATAATTATTTTAACGCGAAGGAACAAGTATCATATTTTATCGCCAGCAAAATAAAACAGCTTGTTGAGCAAAAAAAATACTCATACCGCGATATTGCAATTCTCGACCGCTCGCGCACCGACCGTTCTATTATTGCACGGTTTCTCAGCATGAACGGCATTCCGTATGTCGTTGATATGCAGGATAAAATATTTTCTGAAGCAATTGTAAACGACATGTATAACTTTATGCGTCTGTGCGTTTATCCGTCAGACCGCAGCGCTTTCGCAGTTCTTCTGCGCTCGCCGTTCGCAAATCTTTCTGAAGCCGGCATGGAAGCAGCATGCGCAGTCCTGTTCAATCCGAAAGAAAACAGTAATCTTAAAAACGACACATTCACTGCATTCGACTCAGGGAAAAGCGCTGCACAAATTGCTGAAGACGAACACATTCTTTCTGCAAATCTTTCCGCGGCAGATTACAAAAAATATCTCGATGCAAAAAACATGTATCTTTCGATGAAAGAAAATGTGCTCAAGCAGACGCTTACAAAAACAGTTTCGTCTCTCTGGTACGACAATGCATATCGATATGAAATTCTTTGGAACAAAAAAACAGCTCTCTTTGAGGATCACTTCGATTTTATTTATGAACTTGCGCGCATTGCAGACAGCGAAGGACGAAGCATATCGTGGTTCATCGACCAGCTTTCTTCTAAGAAAAAACAAGAGCAGAGCACAATGTTCGGCGGAGACGACAGTGATATCGACACTGATGATGTCGACTATCCGCGCGAAGCAACAGATGCTGTACAGATAATGACAATACACAAAAGCAAAGGACTTGAATTCCCTGTCGTATTCGTATACGGCTGTTCAGATAAACCGCAGAATCGTGACAGGTCTGGCACAGTGTATTATTCCGAAGAAAACGGAGTTTCAATCAACCTGCGCGAAAGCGGAACAAAAAACTTTTTCTTTTTAAAACAAAAGCTTGAATCAGACGCAAAAGCAGATGCCGAGTTCCGTAGAGTATTCTATGTAGCACTCACGCGCGCCGAGCAGGAAGCATACATCACAGGCTCATGGGCAGTCGAAAAACCAAAATTGCCCGCTTCATCTGCTCCGGCAGAAAGTGCATCTTCTCCAGACGATGAAGACACAACATTCTCATTTGAAAACTGCATCAGACGCTACTACAGCAGCATTCTCGACTCAACCGGCATCGATGAAGGAACAACACAATTCGCAGAATCATCACCATTCGACTACACTGCAATAAAGCCGGTTTCCCGCGAAGAAGCAGCATCGCTTTCGCAGGAATCAAAAACTGACACTGCGGCAAAATCCGCGTGCATCGAATCAGCTTCCCCTGTGTATGAATCAGCAGAAATTATTAACACACCCGATGTTTCTTACAACAGATTTTCTCCGAGCAGTCTTGAGCCAAAATTTGACGAATCAGCACAGAGCACATCTGGCACGCGGGATCAGCTAGACATAATTATTAATAAGACAAAAAAGGAAATTGTTAAGGACGGTACAACTTCATACCAGTACGACTTCGGTTACAACGATTTTGGTACACTCGCGCATGCATACATGGAAGCGTATGCAAATGGAATCGCGCCGGAATCGTTCGCATCAAGTCCTATGTTTGCAAGTCAGGAAAAGCTTTTCAAAAAGCTTAACAAAACAGACAGCGAAACCGTTAAGAATATTTGTATTTCCCTTGCACAAAAATTCATCAGCAGCGGCACTGGCAAATTGTTACTCGAAAGCACCGAGCACAGAGCTGAGTACGGTTTCCGCAGCTATCTTGCGCATTCTTTCGTTACCGGTTCCATCGACCTTATTATGAAAACGACAGAAGGCAAATACATCATTGTTGATTACAAAACGGATCAGGCAAAGCAGCCAGAAAAATATTACGAACAGCTTTGCTGCTACCGGAAAGCAGCCGCAGACTTATACAGTATCAGTGAAAATCAAATTTCATGCGTACTGTTTTATCTGCGCTTCGGAGAAGCAGTCGATATTACAAAAGAAGTTTCATCAGTTACCGAAGATCAGATTTCCGCAAAAATTGAGCACACCGTTTCTTGAATAAGTTCTGACGAAACGATATAGTTTTCTTCGTCAAAAGAGCCGGTGTATTCCTGCTGTTTTATAGAAATAAGTCGATTCGGCGTAGTCTATGAACGAACATAGATTACGCCTTTTTTATTTTGACTATTTCTTTTTTACAGGAGCATACACATTATGCCTAAAAACAAATTTCAGGGATTCATTTTCGGTCTCATCATGTCATACGCAATGGCATACGGCATGGAAGTCTACAACGTCGCAATCAAAATGGCTTTTACACTTAAAGTCGGCGGATTCAGCACGATGGAGAATATCGTATTTCTCGGAGCACTCAAAGAAGCTTCCTACATGGGACTTTTCGTATTATTATTTTCAAACCTCTGGGGAAACAGACTCGGCGCATACATTGCATCAAAACATGTTAATCCAGAAAAGGATAATCCGTATGTCTGCCGTCTTATGCGTCAGGCAGCAACAGTCGGAATTATGTGCCCAACGATGAGTTTCGTAGCATCGATTTTATTCAACATCATTCTCGCAGGCGCATCATGGACACAACTTCCTGCAATATGGGCTGGCACAATTATTAAGAATTTCCCAATGGCATTTTTGTGGAACATGTATGCCGCAGCTCCATTCACACACTGGCTGTTCAGTGTTATTTTCCGCGACAAAGAATAATTAATAATAAAAAGGGGCGGTGCCCCGCCCCACGTTCACACTTCGTTGTTCACTACCCCACCCAGCGGGGCAGCACATCTTTTTTGATATCCGCCCCGCAACGCCCCGCTCTATTTTGCAGCCGCAGCCTTGTAAATTGCCGCCATGTCCTGTTCATACAAAACTTTTGCTGAACCGCAGTGGCCGCCAACAGCTATGCTGCATTTATGCGCAAGTGTTTTTATTTTTTCATCATCGACTTTTACGCCAAGCTCTTTGAGCGATACCGGCATATTTATCGACTTAAAGAATTTCTCAGTCGCTTCAATTCCCTTTAAGGCAATTTCTTCATCGCTGCCTTTATCTGCAACACCCATTACGTTCACCGCAAATCTTTTAAACCGCGGCAGACAGTCCTTATACACATAACGCGCCCAGCTTCCCCATATTGCAGAAAGACCTGCACCATGAGCAACGTCGAACATGCCGCTCAGCTCGTGCTCAAGCCGGTGCGATGCAAAATCATCGCCGCCGTTTCCGCAGCCTGTAAGTCCGTTATGAGAAAGGCTTCCCGCCCACATCACTTCCGCGCGCGCATCATAGTTCTTCGGATCATCGCGGAGAATAAGCGCATTCTTCATCACTGTTTTTAAAAGTCCTTCAGCGATGCTCGACGTAAGCTCCATTTGTCCTTTCGATGTAAAATAGCGCTCCATCGTGTGCATCATAATGTCTGTGCATCCGCATGATGTCTGGAAAGCAGGAAGCGTCATTGTAAGCTCAGGGTCGCAAAGAGCAAACACAGGGCGGCAAAGGTTATCATTGTATCCGCGTTTAAGACCAGTCTCTTCTTTTGTAATAACAGAGCTGTCACTCATTTCGCTTCCGGAAGCAGCAATCGTAAGGACAACACCGACGGGCATGCTTGCTTTTGCTTTTCGCGTATGCTCGTAAAAATCCCACACATCGCCGTCGTTAGCACAGCCGTATGCAATCGCTTTTGAAGAATCGATTACACTTCCGCCGCCAACAGCAAGAATCAAATCGCAATTTTCTTTCTTAACAATTTTTATGCCTTCGTACACTAGCGAAATACGCGGATTCGGCACAACACCGCCGAGCTCAACATGAGCTATACCTGCACCGTCGAGCAATTTTTTTACCCGGTCAAGCAGTCCGGATTTTACTGCGCTGTGTCCGCCAAAATGAATGAGGACCTTTTTGTTCCCACGCGCTTTAAGGACATCGCCGACCTGATCGACGACACCTTTTCCAAAAATAACTTTTGTTGGAGTGTAATACGTAAAATTATTCATACCGGCTACCTCTTAAAAAAAGATACTTTTATAATATCACAAATTCTGCAGAGCAGAATAAGAATGAAGCAATGCTTTATGTTCATCACTCACGCGAAAGCTTTCACACGCTTTTTGTATTGTCTTTTTGAGAACCCATTCATCAAGCATCTGTTTCTTTATATATGGAACAGTTTTATCCCATTGTTTTGCAAGCGCAGTAGCAAAAAACCATGCCTGCATCATCCGCACATAGTATTCTTCCGAGCGAACAGAAGAAGCAAGCTCAAGAACACCGTCAGTAAAATCATCATCAAGAAAATAGCGCATAAGCATGCCAAGACCAAAACGGACTGTGTACGTTTTTTTAGATTTTATCCACACTTTAATCTGTTTGTACAAAGCTTCTGTATGTTTTTTAAACACTTTCGGATTCATCGAATCACACGTCGCCCAGTTATCAACATACGGAAGGAACAGAGTAACAGCATTCACCGCAGTTTCATAGTCAGATATTTTCTCAAGCAGAAATGCATGAAGGTTATTTTCTTCATAATACGTATGAGGCAAATCAGCAATAAATAATTCTGCTTCTTCAGTCCCCGCAATTTTTTTTGCATATTCGCGGAGAAGCGGCGTGCGAATGCCGATTACTTTTTCTTTTTGAACAGAAGGCATAAGGCTGCATTGAAATTCGCGGTATTTTTTATCCTGCATCGAAAATAATTTTTTCACAATTTCATCAGACTGCAGTTTGCTATTTTCAAATGTTTTTTTTATTTTAGCGCCGCACTGTTTCTTCATATTTTTACTATATCATATATCTTGATTTTCTTTCAAAAACTCACTATGTTAAATTCAACAACGCGCAGTAGTAATCACGTAAGTCCGGTTGATTTCTGCTGCGCTTTTTTTGTCTCTGGCGCGGCAGCTGGAGGTTTTCAGATATGGAATCTGAAGTTGTTCAAGAAAACAAAATGGCGGCAGCCCCGATCGGCAGCCTTTTGTTCAAAATGTCTCTGCCGCTCATCTGCTCAATGCTCTTCGAAGCATTCTACAATGTCGTCGACAGTTTTTTCCTTTCGTATGTAAGCCAGAATGCGCTCACCGCCGTAACCTTGGCTTTCCCCGTTCAGCTTCTTGTCGTCTCAATCACCGTCGGCACAACAGTCGGTGTAAACGCAACACTTTCGCGGCTCCTTGGCCAGAAAAATCAGGACGGCGTAAACAAAGCCGCAATGAACAGCATATTCCTTGCACTTATAACGTACATCGCATTCCTGCTGTTCGGACTGTTCGGCGTCAAACCGTATTTTGAATCGCAGACCGCCGATAAAGAAATACAAACACTCGGCGAAACATATCTCGGCATCTGCATGGTGTGGTCAATGGGTGCGAGCGGTCAGATTACATTTCAAAAACTGCTGCAGGCAACTGGACGCACGACACTTTCAATGGCATCCCAGCTCATCGGCGCAATCTTCAACATCGTCTTCGACCCGGTTTTTATTTTCGGTATGTTCGGATTTCCAAAAATGGGCGTTGCAGGTGCAGCGCTTGCTACAGTGCTCGGCCAGATAATCGCGCTTGTGATTGCAATTATTCTGAACTATAAATACAACAAAGAAATTCAATTCCGATACAAAGGCTTCCGCCCCGACGGAAAAATGATTAAAGAAATTTACCGTATCGGCGCACCGGCAATCGTCATGCAGGCGCTTAATTCCGTACAGGCATTCGGCGTCAATCTCATCCTTATGGGCATTTCCACAACAGCAGTTGCTGCATTCGGCATCTATATCAAAATCCAAAACTTTTTCTTTATGCCCGTGTTCGGAATTAATAACGGCGTTATAGTTCTCACCGCGTACAACTACGGCGCGCATAAAAAAGACCGGATAATGCAGACACTCAAATACGGCAACTTATACGCAGAAATCATTTTGTGCATCGGCATCGTTGTGTTTGAACTTTTTGCAAAACAAATATACAGCGCATTCAATGCGTCAGACGAACTCCTTGCTATCGGAGTTCCCGCGCTTCGCATTATCTGTTTAAGTTTTGTGTTCGTAGGTCTTACGAGAATATGGCAGGGATTTTACCAGGGGCTTGGCAACGGCGTATACAGTTTGATTCTTACACTCTCAAGCGTCGTCGTTCTTCTGCTTCCTGTTCTGTATCTCTTTACAAAAATCACATCTCTCAATAACGTGTGGTGGGCATTTGTCATAGCAGAAGCAGGATCAGCACTCATCGGTTTCTTTTTACTGAAAAAGATATATACTGAAAGAGTATCAAAAATAGCTGACTAAAGATAAGTCATGTATAAAAATTCCGGAGGACTTTTATGGAAAAACATATTATTACGTTAAGCCGTCAGTACGGCAGCGGCGGCCGCATGATTGCAGAAAAGCTTGCAAATGAACTCGGCTGGAAATTTTATGACCGCACACTCATCGAAAAAATCGCAGAAAAGAGCGGACTCGCAAAAGAGTTCATCGAAGAAAAAGGCGAATATGCAACTGCCGGCCAGAATATGATTTACAGCGTTCCGTCAGGATTCGGCGGATTTTCAGCAGGCCAGTCAGTATTCGATAAATTGTATACAATTCAATACAGCGTCATCAAGGAACTTGCAGACAAAGAACCGTGCGTTATCGTAGGAAGATGCTCAGACTATATTCTCCGCGAGCGCACAGACTGCTTCAACGTATTTATTTTTGCAGATATGGAAGACCGCATCGCGCGCTGCAAAGATGAATACAAGATTGAATCAAAAGACATGCAGAAATTTCTTGAAGACAAAGACCGCAAGCGCAAGCTCTATTATAAATACAACACAGACCGCACATGGGGCGATGTCCGCAACTACGACCTCTGCCTCAAAAGCAGCACAATCGGGATTGACCAGTGCGTAACACTTATTAAGGAAGCTGTCGGAAAATAAACTGCTTTTTCACAAGACTCTAACGTTTGTTGAACTTGCATACGAGAAAATCCTCTCGTACACAGCGGAAAAGTCCTTCGGGAAAATAACCGCATGCGTACAGGAGGATTTTTTTATGAACACATACGCTCATATTGCAATCGGCAGCATGATTCAGTACGCACTTGCTGATACCGATATCAACCTCATCAAACCCACTTTTCTCTACGGTTGTATCGCTCCAGACTTCTGGCCTGCACATCTCGTGCAGCCGCATGACAACAAGTTCTGCCTAAAGCAGACAGCGGACGAAGCAAAAATACTTGAATTGATTTTCACACCTGCGTATTCAATCAACGCTGGCATAGCCTGTCATTACCTGTGCGATTATTTCTGTGGCGCACACAACACAAAGCATCACGTTTTGTAGACTCAATCCCATGCTGTGCCGACAGCATAGAGATGATAGAAAAAATAAAAGAAATGAAGAAGGAATATAATCAGAAAGAAGCATCTTTTAAGAAAGATACTTCATATGCAATACGAGCGTGTCTTACTGTTATCATCAACGCAGCGCGATGCGCCCGCATTAATAAGTATACACAGAATATAATCAGACATAGTATGGAAGAATTTGCGCAGCAGACAGCCTGTTAATAAAACTGTCTGCTGTTAATGATTACTATTTTTTTTACAGCTGCTTTCCAGACTTAATCTTTTCGTTGAACCGCTCGAGCTTCTTTCCTTCGAGCGGATTTGGTTTTCCGTCAAGAACAGCACGAAGCGCTTCAAGCTCCTCACCGTTGAATGACACAGCTTTGTTCATGTCATTCTCGAATGCGCTTGCAGCGAGCGGACATACTTTGCGCACCATTTCGAGGATTACTTTAGCGTACTCTCTGATTTCATACTGCGCGTGGCTGTCGAGGCGAAGTTTAAGGAAATGGAACAGATTGTGAAGATCCATCTGCCAGTAAAATTCTGTGTACAATGAAAGCGGCAGATTGATGCGCGCAATTTCACGGGCAAGACCGTTTGCAACCATGTCGTTGTAAACGCCGTATGCCTGTTCCTGACCTTTCATAAAAGATGTGCGGATTTTTTCCGCCTCTTCTTTCGGATACGGAGTGCTGTCGCGTCCCTGCTTGTTGTCTGTAGACTGCGGCGCAATCACTTCATCCGCAGGCACGTAGAACTCATCTTTCATAATTGAATAGCGGCCGCTCACTTCATTCATGCGTCCCATGCGGTGGCGAACCCACTGCCGTGCAACAAAAATCGGCATCTTCAGATGGAATGTAAACACGACCTGCTCGAATGGAGACGTATGCTGATGGCGCAGCAGATAGTCGATAAGACCTGCATCCTGCGAAACAGTTTTTGTGCCTTCGCCGTAAGAAACACGCGCTGACTGAACTATGCGCTGGTCACTGCCGTAATAATCGACAAGTCTGATGAATCCCTTGTCGAGAACTTTGTATTCTTTATCAAGAATTTCTTCTGCGGCCGGAACAATACAATGTGCCATATAAAAAACCTCTTATTATTTCTACTGGTATCAGTATTATTAATTATTTCTGCTTTGAATCAGATGACGCTGTGCTGCCATTGTTTGATTCTGATGACGACGAATCATCATCATACACTTCTGCGTTAATCACTAAGTCGCGCGTCTTCCATACATAGAAAGAATACGCTGCCCCGCAAACAACCACGACAATACCGCAGATGCGGATAATCAGCGATCCGATTGTATTCGCCGGTATGATGAACAGAACCGCGGCAATCAAAAGAGAAGAAACAATTTCGATTACAAACGGTTTAATCGCCGTACCGTTTTTCTTTAGCTGAACAACAGCGATTATTTCAAGGACTGATGACACAACAAGATAAGCGCCAAGCATATAAATCATCGCCGCCCACATCACTTTTGCAAACACAAGCGGCAGAGCAATTGCCAGAATACCAATCAGAATGCTCAAGACGCCGCGCACAACTGCCATTGTACGGAAACGGGAGTCATCAAGCAGAGACCTGAATGATGCAAGAATAAAGCATCCGTCAGCGATAGCGCCAACGCCAAGCAGGATTGCGGCAAGAATCACCATTGATGCCGGTGAAATTATCATAAAAATTCCGAAAAGAGCAATAAGAATGCCAAGAAGAAAACTGTTTTTGTTCATACCTATAACTATACCGTATTGCCCTCAAAAAGGCAAAAAAAAGAGCCCAGGTAATCTACGGCACAGAAAATATCCAACTACAGTTGCTGGGTTCCCCCTCTGGCTGGGTTTGTCGGCATTTTCTTGCATAGCACCTGGACTCATACGGAAAGAAGGGGATTCGAACCCCTGGTGGCATTGCTGTCACGCACGCTTTCCAAGCGTGTACCTTAAACCACTCGGACATCTTTCCAAATGGAGCTGTATACAATAAAGGGATCCGGTTTCAGTTACGAAGTCGAATCCCTTTGCTGTGCTTAAGCGGAAAGAGGGGGATTCGAACCCCCGAAACCTTACGGTTTAACGGTTTTCGAGACCGCCCGAATCGACCGCTCTCGCATCTTTCCAATTGTACGAGACTGGGCGGATTTGAACCGCCAACCTTCGGCTCCGCAGGCCGACACTCTATCCAGTTGAGCTACAGTCTCATTAATCTCATACGTAGAACTCGGAAGCGACAGGAGTTGAACCTGCCCGGCCCTTTGGGGAACCGACGGATTAGCAATCCGTTGTATTACCGCTCTACCACGCTTCCTCATCAAAAAGCGGAGCGAGAGGGATTCGAACCCCCGGAACATTGCTGCTCAACAGTTTTCAAGACTGCCGCCTTAAACCGCTCGGCCATCGCTCCTAAATTGACGCTCTATGAATATACCTGATTTCAGCGGGGAGTGTCAAGTAAGGAAACACTATTGAAGTGCTCTAATTCGCTCAATTAAAGACGGATGAGTGTAATTAAACGCACAGTAAACTGCAGGCGGCGTAAACTCACTCAGATTCTCTTTGTTCAATTTAATGAGTGATGTTACAAGCGGCTTTCCTGAACCGCATATTTTTGCCGAGAACGCATCTGCCTGGAATTCATCGCGGCGGCTAAAGTAGTTCGACACCAGTTTTTCAAGATCACCGTAACCGCCGAATACCAGACTCAGCAGGAATATGCCGGCTGCCTGCATGTGCGGAAAAAGCGCTGCGGGAGTATCAAAGCCGAATCCGGCATACAGCGACTGATGAGTAATAAAAAGACTCACAACAAAAAGCGCCGCGAACATCACCGGAATAGAAATGCAGAGGCGTTTGACAATGTGATGTTTCTTGTAGTGGCCAAGCTCATGTCCGAGTACCGCTTCTATTTCTTCTTCAGTGAGCTGCTTAACAAGCGTATCGTACAGCACAATTCGTTTTGTTTTTCCGAATCCGGTAAAGTATGCGTTGCTGTGTTTGCTCCGCTTTGAAGCGTCCATCACGTAAACGCCGTTAGCTTTGAATCCTGTTTTTGCAAGCAGAGACGAAAGCCTGTCTTTCAGCGAGCCGTCTTCAAGCGGCGTAAACTTATTAAACAGAGGCGCAATAAAGCGCGGATAGATAATAGAAATGAGCAGACTGAAAACAACATAGACTGCGCCGAGCAGAATCCACCACCACGATGACGCGCACTCAAGAAGCGAAATCATAATAACAAGAAGCGGAACTGCAAGCACAGCTCCAATGGCAAGACTCTTTATCTGGTCGGCAATCCACAGTTTAAAAGTCATCGTACTGAATCCGAATTTTTTTTCAACGACAAACTCGCCGTACAAGTCAAAAGGAATAGAAAGTATTGCAGACGGAATCGCAGCGCAGATAAGAAAAAAGAGCATCGTAAGATATACATTCTGTGTTGCATTCCAGAACGTATTGAACAGCCATGGATAAAAGCCGGTAAACACAAGCGCAAGATCAAGTGCAAAGGTAAGAACATTTTCAGGAATCCAGAGCTTATATTTTGCATCCTCATACCTGCATGTTTTTTCGACAACGGCGCTGTCTACATACTCTGCAAGTTCAGAAGGAATTTCGCTGCCGTGTTTGCGGCGGTACGAATAGTCATAAAACTCAAGCCACTGATTCAATAGAAAAGAACCAATAGTGCCAATCAAAAAAAGAATGACAAACACATTTGAAAATTGCATAGAAACAATATACTGAAAGAAAAGTCTCTATGCAAATTATTCAAACATTTTTTTGCTTTATTTTTCCATAGAGTTATTATGAACAGTTACCGCATCACGTTTAGCATGATAGATGCGCATAACGCGGCGTGCAATCGGCTGTGCAATAAGTGACTCAACAGCAAATGAGATTGCAAAGTTGCGCGGCCATTTGTAAAAGAAATGCACAATCGGATCCATGCTGATTGTTTTTGTTCCAATCCATGTTCCCAGAACAGTAAGCAGAATTGACATCAGGAATACATTGCAAAGAATGTTTATTGTAATAACAGCGTGGAAACTGTCGCCATCCTTAACAATTTTCCGCGTCATGAACTGTGCGGGTTTGTACGTAATGATTACACACGCAACGACTGTAAGCCATATAAACGCTATCACCTGATACACACTTGTCCATACAGCCACACTGAATCCGACTTCAAAACAAGTAATAAGCGGTGCAATAATATTCACCGAGATGATTGAAATAACCGCGATGTACAGCGGAAATTCTTTGAGACTACGCGGCAGTTTTGTATAAAAATCCATGCCACACTCCTTTTGTATAACGCGCAAAAAAAAAGCGTGAGGCTGCTGGAGTCTCACGCTGATCAATTATACGCGCTTTAATAAGATAAAAATGTTTCGTCCGTAATTCCGGACGACGAACGTACTGTAACCGATATCACTAAAAAAATCAACTTGCACCGTTTCACAACCCGTATGATGAATAAAACAATACTTTATGATAGACTCGTCTCGCGTACGGAGGAATATATGCTTCATATCGGATATCACGAATCGACTTCAGACGGCTACCTTGGAATGGGAAAAGAAGCAGTGAGCGTAAACGCAGACACATTTGCTTTTTTTACCAGGAATCCGCGCGGCGGAAAAGCAAAGCCTGTCGACGAAGCTGATGCCGCTTCACTCTGCGCTTTTATGAAAGAAAACAATTTCGCTCCGCTTGTCGCTCATGCGCCGTATACAATGAATCCGTGCTCTGCAGATCCAGGACTAAGAGACTATGCGCTTGAACTTATGATCGACGATCTCGCCCGCCTCGAATATACACCAGGCAGTTTCTACAACTTCCATCCGGGCAGCCACACTGGTCAGGGCGCAGAAACAGGAATGTCTCTCACCGCCACAATGCTTGCAAAAGCACTCAAAGCTGCGGACGAAGCATGCGCAAAAAAGAATACATCTTGCCACACTGTCGTTCTTGTGGAAACAATGGCAGGCAAAGGTTCAGAAATAGGACGCACGTTTGAAGAAGTAAAAACAATTCTTGACCGCGCAGAAGAAGCATACGGCTCATCACTCGATAAACGCGTTGGCGTCTGTATGGACACATGCCACATCTGGGACGGCGGTTACGACATTGTTAACGACCTCGACGGCGTCATCACGCATTTTGACAAAGTAATCGGGTTAAAAAGACTCCGCGCTATGCATTTGAACGACAGTCTGAACGTTCGAGAAGCTCACAAAGACCGTCATGCTTGTATCGGAAAAGGTGAAATCGGACTTGATGCTCTTGTCCGTGTGATTAATCATCCGGCGCTAAAGAACCTGCCGTTCATCCTCGAAACTCCGAACGAACACGACGGCTATGCTACCGAAATAAAATTGTTAAGAAACAGCTACAAAGACTGACGCTATTTGCTGACCGTCTTCCAGTCAACGCCGTTCTTGCCTTCAAACACATGAACGGTGCTCCGGCATTTTTTTGCATTCTCCGCAAAGAAGTTTAAATCCTGCGCATATTCACTCATCACGTCATCAGGATGATACGCAAGCTGAATGGTCGACTCAGTGCCGTCTGCAGTGCATTTTCCGATTGCACCGTTCATCTTAATAATATCTTCTGCAACAGGAATAAGCTTATTAAGATGATGCTCTGTATATTTTTCATGCACAAAAGAAATCTGCATATTAATAATTTCGTCATCAGTATATGATTTATTGTTATCATTACTGTCAGCTGCAGAGCGTGCTGCAAGTGCTTTCTCAAAATCAGACAGAAATACAGACGGTTTTACATGAAGCGGATACAGCACTGCGTTGAACCACGGAACAGCGCGTCCCTGTGTGTAAAAAATATTTACCGCACGCGAAAGTGATGCAGCTTTTGCAATATCATCAGCAGAAAAAGTCGGCGTATTAATCACATGATACGGCGGCACTTGTTCCCATTTAAGTCCGAATCCCAAAGCATCGTCGTGAAGCGTTGTCCCCGGGAGAACACTGAGGCAAAACAACTCAAGATTATTCGGGTACAAAGAAATCGCAAAGTCGATGCTGTTTTTAAATCCGGCAAATGAGTCGCCGGGCAAACCGTATATCAAGTCAAAGCCGAACACAGCACCGCTTTCATTCAAAAAACCGACATTTTTTACGAACAGTTTTTTATCGAACGTGCGGTGCACTTTTGCAAGAACATCAGGATTCGAGCTTTGCAGTCCAATCTGGAGGCTGCACGGAATCGACGCAAACGCATGCGCAAGCTCACGGTCAATCAGTTCGGCGCGCGCTTCAAAATAAAAAAACATGCCGGGCGCTTTTTTTGCAATGTCACGGATAATCGACGCTGCCCGTTTTTTGTCCGCATTGTATGTCGGATCGAGAACGAAAACCTGCGCAATATTTTTTTTAGCAAACAGCTCAAGTTCTTTTTCGAGGCGTTCCTGTGGAAAATACTGAATCTTTTTTTCGCCTTTGCTTTCATAACAGTATGAGCACTGGAACGGACAGCCGCGCGCAAGTTCCCACAGAGCGCCGCCGTACCGTGAAGGGTCAAGCGTACCGTCGAGATACGGCGATGTTAATTTCTCGGGAGGACACACGGCGGCACGTGCAACCGGATGAACAGAAGATGATAAAGCCTGTGCAGCAGGTGCATCGGGCAGAACAGGTGTTTCCGGGCAAACACGTGCCGCTGCATACACGCCTGGAATCTGCACACATGTCTGGCGGGCCGGAACAGGATTTCCCTGCGCATCTGCCCCGCAAAAAAGCTGCGCTAGAAGTGCGGGCACGGCAGCTTCACCCTGACCGGCAATTGTGTAATCAAATGCAGAAAAATGTTCAGGATCGGCAGTTGCCTCAGGTCCGCCCGCAATGCAAATAATATTTGGAAGAAGTGAATGAAGTGAAGATGCTGCAAGCTCAAGCACGCGTCTGTTCCACACGTATACGCTGAACAGCACTGCAGCAGGCGCTCGTGCGCCGTCTTCAGACACGTGTGCAGACATCCGTACCTGTGCGCCATCTGCAGACACATGCGCCTGTGCGCCGTCTGCAAGCTGTCTTGCAATCAACTCTGCTGCAGCGTTGTCACCGCCGCGCTTTTCCGCCTCAATGAACAAAGCGTCTTCACGCGAAAAGTCACGAAGCACGACATCAAATTTACCGCGCGTTTTTTCGTCCGCCTTTATTGCGCTCGCTATACAGGCAGCGCCAAGCGGCATCGCCTGCGGAGAAGTTTCAACGAGGACAGTAGTGCAAACAACGCGCGGTAAACTAGTCATCAATCCCTTTTAGCCACTTAAACTATTTAAAATCTGCGCCAAGGATGGCGCTCCCGTTACTTATTTTTATTAACAATGCGGTCTTCGTACTTGCCGGTTGCAATGTCGATAAAGCGGACGAACAGTGAAACTTTGTTCGCTTCGTTCAGATTATTCCACACGTTCTTTGTGAATGTGTCGATGTCGCCTTTAATGTCTACAAGCGTCGGCTCGCCTTCAAAGCTCGGCAGTGGATTTCCGTTTCCCATGTATGTATGAATAAAACGGCCCGCTTCAGCCTGGGGATTTTCGTATGCAAATGTAAAGCGGTTGCAGCTTTCTTTTTTTCCGTTGTCGCTCTTGAGAATTGAAAGTGCAAAATTGTAATTTCCGTTTTCAACATGCATAATGCCGCTGATTCTTGGAGTAAAGTTCGGTTCATCAGGCTCAAACTCACGGCAGCGCAAGCTCTGTTCAAAAGTCTGCTGCTTATCCATTCCTTCATAAATTGTATCTGTCTGATCGCCGTTTGTTACGATTGTCTTGTTGCCAAGAACGCGGACAGGCGCGTAAATAATAAGACTCGGGTCTTTCATTTTTGAAGGATCAAACGCCTGTGTGCGGATTCCTTCTCCATCCTTTACAAAAACACGGTTGCGGCTGTTCTCGCTGCGTCCCATAATAAAATAGGCAGTCACTGCTTTTTTTCCGTCAGCAGACTTTCCAATAACAATACCGCGTCCGGGATATTCATTTCCGGCCAGTTCTTTTTCAAGAGAAACCATGTTCATACAATCACCTCAAAAACAAATTTGTTCTATTATCTATAGAACAGGAATGAACTGCAAGTACACCTTTTTATTAAAATATAAAACAGATACATATCAACATCTGTATAGCATTAATATTCTACTTTACAAATACAATCCTTTTAGTTTAATCTTAAAGCTACTACACGCTGTGTTTAAACAAGCTAGTGCCGGAGGTTTTATTTATGGAAAAGAATGCTGCACCTAAGACAAAAAATCACAATATTAAAAAGACAATTGCTTTCAAATTTGTTATCGTTATCTTTTTTGTTCTTGCTGCAAGTTTTTCTGCCCTGAACTTAATCGTCTATGGTTCTGTTAAAAAAGAAAGCGTAAAAACATATATCGCTTTCAGCCAGGCACTTGCTTCAAAGACAGCCGACTCACTTTCTGCGTGGGCAACGAAATACTACAAAGACCTCAACGTCTACACTAAAAGCGAAATTTTTGGTACAGGCAACGTGCAGGCAATCGGTGACTACATAGCAGCAAACCAGAAGCTGCTCGGTGAAGACTTCCAGTATGTCGGTATTGCCGGCATGGATGGACAGATGCATACATCAACCGGCTCTGTCACTGATATTCACGACCGCGATTATTTTGTCGCAGTTGCACAGGATGGCAAAAAGCAATTCATCGACAATCCTGTTCTTTCACGCACAACAAATTCTTACGTGTTCCATCTTTCTGTTCCTGCAATCGACCGCAACGGAAACGTATTCGGCATGTTCTGCGGAGTTGTTCCGATTAATGAACTCCAGCAGGAAGTCCTTGCCATAAAAGTCGGTGCCAACGGTTTTGCATTTGCAGTTTCTGGCGACGGAACATACATTGCTCACCCCACAGAGTCTCTGATGATGCAGAACAAATCTCAGGATGACGACGCAACAACTGGTTATTATGGACAAAAAGAAATTCTTGCAGATATGATGTCGAGCAAGGAAGGCTACGGAATACTGACATATAAAAAAGCCAATCAAAAAATATATGTTTTCTATCATCCGATTGACGGTACTTCATGGTCACTCGGTCTTTCAATTCCTGAGTCACAGGTTCTTGAGTCAGCAAGGCAAACTGCGTCAAAAATTCTTCTGATTGATATCGGCATAGGTATTCTGATTCTCTTTGTCATTGCTTCATATCTTATCATTCTGCTCCGCCCGCTCTCAGGACTTAAACATTCGATTGCGGAAATTGCAACAGGAGACGCAGATCTCACACAGCGAATAAAGATTACATCGAAGGATGAAATCGGCGACGTCGTTTCAGGATTCAACACATTCACCGAAAAACTTCACACGATTATCAGCAGAATCAAAGATTCTAAGAATAAACTGCAGCAGGTTGATGCAAACATGCAGACATCAATTCAGGAAACAAGCAGCTCAATCACACAGATTCTTGCAAACATCGAAAGCGTTACGAATCAGATTACAAACCAGAGTTCAAGCGTTGAGGAAACTGCAGGCGCAGTAACAGAAATTGCGCAGAACATCGAAAGCCTTAACCGCATGATTGAAAACCAGTCGTCAGGCGTAACACAGGCGAGCGCTGCAGTCGAAGAGATGATAGGCAACATCAATTCCGTTACAAAGAGCATGGACCACATGGCCGAAGCATTCAGCAATCTGGAAAACCATACATCATCAGGAATTGAAAAGCAGACGGCTGTCAACGAACGCATTACGCAAATTGAAGAACAGAGCAAGATGCTGTTCGATGCAAACAAAGCAATCAGCGCAATCGCAAGCCAGACAAACCTTCTCGCTATGAACGCCGCAATCGAAGCCGCTCATGCAGGAGAGGCAGGAAAAGGATTCTCTGTTGTTGCTGACGAAATCAGAAAACTTTCAGAGACTTCAACATCACAGTCAAAGACAATCGGCAGCGAACTGAAAAAGATTCAGGAATCAATCAACAGTGTCGTTTCTGCAAGCGTCGATGCACAGCATTCATTTGCAGCAGTCGGAGACAGCATCAGAGAAACAGACGAGCTTGTACAGCAGATTAAAGGCGCAATGATTGAAAGCGCCGAAGGAAGCAAACAGATTACCGACGCTCTTAAGATGATGAACGACAGCACTGTTGAAGTACGCACCGCATCAACAGAAATGAGCGAAGGAAACAAAGCGATTCTCGACGAAGTAAAACGTCTGCAGGAAGCAACGATGGTTATGAAAGACAGCGTCGGCGAAATGTCCGAAGGCGCAAAGCACATCAATGCGCAGGGCGCAACACTTGCAGATATTTCAAAGACAATGGAAGACTCCATCGGCGGAATCGGCAAAGAAATCGATCTATTTAAGGTCTGATGAATTAAAACAAACGCAGCGTTAGTTCGTTCTATCCAAAAGGGGCGAACTAACGTATAATGCGCTCATGATTACTGACGTTTCTATCGTCGTCCGACCGGAAGACGAACACAATTCCAATTTCTTAAAATTCAAAGCAGCGCAAACACTTTCTGAAAAAGGCATCAATGTCGATCAGAAAGATTTGACGCTTGTCTTCACAAAAAAATCAATCGACGCACGGCACGGGCAAGTAAAACTCTGCCTGCGTTTCAAAGCATACATCGGCGAAAAACCAAGCGAACAGTCTTCAAGCACATCTCTTCCTGTCTGGAAAAAGGCTGACCCGAACAAACGCGTGGTTATTATCGGCTCAGGTCCTGCAGGACTGTTCGGCGCACTCCGTCTTCTTGAAGACGGCATCACACCTGTTATCATCGAACGCGGTGCTCCGGCAACAGAGCGCAAGCGCGACATCGCTTCAATCAGCACAAAAGGCGTTGTCGATGCAAACAGCAACTACTGCTTTGGCGAAGGCGGCGCCGGCACATTCAGCGACGGAAAGCTTTATACGCGAAGCAACAAACGTGGCGATATCAGCCGTATTCTCCGCATATTTACAGCGTTCGGCGCAGATAAATCAATCCTTACTGACGCACATCCGCATATTGGTACAGACAGACTTCCCGCAATCATAAACGCCATGAGAGATAAAATCACAGAGCTTGGCGGAGAGTTTCATTTCCACACGCAGTGCGTAGGATTCGTAACAGAAAGTTCTTCATCAGCAAGCGCATCATCATCGCAAAACAACAGCCAGCTTGTTTGCACCGGCGTCAAAGTCAAAAGCACACTGCCGGCTGATGCAGCTTCAGGCGAACAGATAATCTCCGGTTCCGCAGTTCTGCTTGCAACAGGACACTCCGCCGTCGATATGTACGAACTGATTGCACGCACCGCGCCGTCTGTCCTCGAAGCAAAAACATTTGCTGTCGGCGTCCGCGTTGAGCACCCGCGCGCACTCATCGACTCAATCCAGTTCCATGGAAAAACGATGCCGCAGGCCGCAGAGTACAGACTCACGTCACAGTGTACATCGCCGTGCGATGCAACGCGCGGTGTATACAGCTTCTGCATGTGTCCCGGCGGATTCGTTGTTCCGAGCGCGACAGCTCCCGGTGAAATTGTTATCAACGGAATGTCGAGCGCAGCACGCAACTCAAAGTGGAGCAATTCAGCAATCGTCGTCGAGACGCGCCCTGAGGATATTCCCGCCGAATTTAAAAAACAGGCTGCAGATGCAGGATGCCCGGCGCTTGCAGGACTTTACTGGCGCACGCGGCTCGAACAGGAAACAGCAAAGCACGGCGACGGACAAAAAGCACCGGCACAGCGTCTTTCTGATTTCCTCGACCATAAAGATTCAACATCACTGCCTGAGTCGAGCTACACACCAGGCGTTGTCCCAAGCAGACTCGATGAATGGCTCCCCAAGCAGCTGACAATTCCGCTTGCGCAGGGCTTTAAAGAGTTTGACCGTAATATGAAAGGATTTATCTGCAGCGACGCGCTTCTGATTGCCTCAGAAACAAGAACAAGCACGCCTGTGCGCATTACGCGCAACGAAGCAACATACGAATGCAAATCGCTTCGCCATGTATACCCCGCCGGAGAAGGCAGCGGCTACGCCGGTGGCATCGTCTCCAGTGCAATGGATGGCGAGAATTCGTGCGAAGCAATTTGTAAATTACTGCGCTAACCATGGAGCCGCCTGCGCCGAAGGCGCAAATGTCAATTATTTCCTTGCAGACCAGACCTGCGTAAGCAGGTCTGACGGCGAAAATTGCTGCGAAGCGATTGTAAAATTATTTCAGAACTGATTTAAGGAACTGCTGCAGGCGTTCTGTTTTCGGTGCGGAGAACAGATCCTGCGGCTTTCCCTCTTCAACAATTGTGCCTTTTTCCATAAAGACGACGCGGTCCGCAACTTCACGGGCAAATCCCATTTCGTGCGTAACAACGACCATTGTCATGCCGTCTTCGGCAAGCTGCTTCATAACAGCAAGAACTTCGCCTACAAGCTCAGGATCGAGCGCAGATGTCGGCTCATCAAACAGCATGATTTTCGGTTCCATTGCAAGTGCGCGCGCTATTGCGACACGCTGCTGCTGTCCGCCGGAAAGTCTGTTCGGATATTCGTCTTTTTTATCAATCAAACCGACGCGTGTAAGAAGTTTTATAGCGCGAGCCTCAGCTTCTGCTTTCGGTACTTTCAGAACATGCATTGGTGCAAGCATCACGTTTTCAATCACTGTCTTGTGCGGGAATAAATTGAATTTCTGAAATACCATTCCCATTTCAAGAAGCACTTTGCGGCGTTCGTCTTTAGGCATTTTGTATTTGCATGCGCCGTGATCGTAATCGTCGACAAGTTTATCCTCAACATAAATCTGACCGTGCTGAAAATGCTCAAGATGATTCAGCATGCGGAGGAATGTTGATTTTCCCGCACCGCTCGGCCCGATGATGCAGACGACTTCTTTTGGTTCAACTGTAACAGAAATATTTTTAAGGACTTCCAGCTTGCCGAAGCTCGCGCAGATGTCGACTGTTTTTATCATACTCATAGTAAAGCTCCTTATGTAAACGCAGTGTTCAGGCGCTTGCGGTTATTAATCGTAAATAGAGAATTTTTTTTCTGCTTTGTTAAAGCCGAATGTCATGATTGCAGTAATAATCAGATAGAGAATCATGGCCGGAATGTACACAAGTGCGCTTCCTGTTGAAGATGAAATGCTGCGCGTTACCTTAGTAATATCGGTGAGCGCAATAATTGAAACAAGAGAAGCATCCTTAAGCACCATGATGAATTCGTTGCCAACAGAAGGAATAAGGCGGCGGATAGACTGCGGAACAATGACAAACGCCATTGTCTGTGCGTATGTCATGCCGAGTGCGCGGCTCGCCTCGTGCTGTCCTTTGTCGATTGATTGAATCGCCGCGCGAATGTATTCAGCGGTATATGCGCCGGAATTAAGCGCAAATGCAATAAATGCCGCAAGAAATTTATTATTAATTGTTAATGCAGTATTCAGCTGCGGAAGACCATAGTAAATGAAATAGAGCTGCATCAAAAGAGGTGTACCGCGGAAAAAGAAAATATAGCCGCCGCAAATCTTATTAACAATTTTGCTCTTAGACATTTTGCCGAGGGCAAGAAAAAGACCGAGGATAAGTCCGGCAGAAACAGAAGTCAGTGTAAGAAGCACTGTAATCTTCGCGCCGGAAAGCAGCTCTGGCAGCCAGCTTATAAATTTTCCCAATACATTCATGTTATTCAGCTCCAAACGATTCGGGCTGCCTTAGAGACAGCCCGTTTTTATCAATTATTTGTTTACGGTAGAAACAAGGTCAGCTTTGAAAACTTCCTGAGAAATTTTCTGCATAGTGCCGTCTGCAACCATGTCATCGATTGCTTTGTTTACAGCTTCCTGAAGCTTCGCGTTTCCTTTTTTCATAGCAACACCGAAGAACTCGTCTGCAGGACCCTGCCATACCATAACGTACGGATTATCGGGTTTTGAAAGATAGTCAACAGAAACGAGAGCATCGCTCACAACTGCATCGCAGCGGCCAAGTTTAAGGTCGTCGTATGCATTCATGACTTTGTCGTATTCTTCAGCTTCGAATTTCAGGCCTTTCTCTGCCATCTTGTCCATGAAAATGTTTGATGTTGTTTCAGCCTGATATCCAACTTTGAGTCCAGAAAGATCATCCGGAGTCTTAGCGGTGATTTTAGAATTCTTGTTGAGAATGAGCGCCTGTCCGTTTCCGATGTACGCTTTTGAGAAGTCCATCGTCTGTTTGCGTTCGTCAGTGATTGTAACAGCAGACATAACGCAGTCGTATTTGTCTGTATCGAGTCCGGCAAAAATTCCGTCCCATGCGGTGTCTACGAATTCTGCTTCGAGTCCGAGTTTTGCAGCAACTGCTTTTCCAAGCTCAACATCGAATCCAGCTGGTGTTTTTCCGTCTTCAGCATAGTATTCCATCGGAGGGTATCCGATTTCCATAGCAATCTTAAGTTTGCCCTGTTCAAGGGTCAATCCGCCGGCTGCTTCTTTCTTTGCACATCCGGCAAGAGAAAGAGCGAGAACTACTGCTGATGCAAGAGCACAAATCTTTTTCATCATATTTCTCCTTGTACTATAAAAAAATAAAGGGACTTCGGACGTGATCTAACGCCGTTGTCCCTTATGCTGAAAGTATACGCAGTCAAAGTTGTTTAGTCAACAAAATATTCCATTTTTATGCATATTTATGCATTTTTAGTCGCTTTTTTAGGTTCGTTCAACTTTTTTTCCGGGAATTAAACTCGGAAGCATCTGTGCAAGCACAACAGCCGTAAAAATCAGCACACAGCCGATAAGCATACGAAGCGTCATTTTTTCGCCGAGAATCATTGTGCTGAACAAAACGCCGAACACAGACTCAAACGAAAGAAACAAAGATGCAAGCGCAGACGGCATAAATTTAAGGCATACGTTCTGAAGAACGAATGCAACCATTGTTGAGAAAATACCAAGGTACACCATAGAAATAAAAACACGCGGCTTTACAATTTCAGCAGCAGGGAAACCACCGTTAAAAATCGGTGCGGCAATCCATGAAAAAAGCGCTGCAAAAACAAACTGAAGCACAGTGAGCAGAATCGGATCTTCCTTTTCATCAAATTTCGCGGTAAACAGAATATGCACTGCATAAAAGATTCCGCAGATAAGAGTCAGAACATCGCCGATATTCACCGCCGACTTTGACGCATCGCCGCCATTTCCAAGAGCGAGCATCCCGATTCCTGTAATTGACATAAGAGCGCAGGCAAACACATACCACGCAGGTCTCCGTTTTGTAAGCGGCCAGCCGAACAGCGGCACAAGAAAAACATAAATTGTAGTAAGGAACGCATTTTTTCCGGCAGTCGTATAATTGCATCCTACCGTTTGAAATGCATACGCTAGAAACAAAAACGCCCCAAGGATTGCACCGTGGATCCAGTATGACTTGTTAAGCGTCTTTAGTTTTTTTATGTAGATAAGTGCAAGCGCTACTGCCGCAATTGTAAAGCGGAACGCTAACATCCAGAATGCACCAACGTAGTCGAGACTGTCTTTTACAATCACGAACGCAAAACCCCAGATGGCTGCTGCAAAGAGCAGACCAAATCCGGAGAGAACTGATTTTGTTTTTGGATTCATAATGCCTTTATTTCTTCTGATTTTACCGGAATCTTCTTGAGCTTCCAGATATCGCGCACATACTCTTCGATCGTACGGTCACTCGAGAATTTACCGCTGTTTGCAATGTTAAGAAGAGCTTTTTTAGTCCATCCTTTCTTGTCATTGTAAGCGGCAGCAATTTTTTCCTGAGCCTGAACGTATGAGTTAAAGTCGGCAAGGACATAATACACATCCGGGCGCTGACCTTCAACACCGTACACGAGAGAATCGTGTATCTCTTTAAAAATCTGATGCGTAGGATCGTATGTGCCGTCAACAAGCTGTTCAACAACACGCGAAAGCGCCGGATTTGTCTCAAGATATTTCTGCGGATTATAGCTGTGCTCGTTTTCTATTTTTGCAATTTCATCGCTCGTGAGTCCGAAAATAAACGCATTGTCGTTTCCGGCTTCCTTGAATATCTCGATGTTCGCGCCGTCCATTGTGCCGAGCGTGAGCGCACCGTTCACCATGAACTTCATGTTGCTTGTGCCCGATGCTTCTTTTCCTGCGGTAGAAATCTGTTCGCTTACATCAGATGCAGGGAATATCTTTTCCGCAACGCTAACACGATAGTTCTCGATGAACACAACGCGGAGCTTTCCGCCAACACGGCGGTCATTGTTAATCCGCTCGGCGACAGTGTTTATTAATTTAATAATTGTTTTTGCGCGGCGGTAGCCTGATGCCGATTTAGCGCCGAAAATAAATGTCCTGCTCGGCGGATTAAAGTTCGGGTCATCAATCATCTTATTATACAGATACATGATGTGAAGCACGTTTAGCAGCTGACGCTTGTATTCATGAAGACGCTTTACCTGCACATCGAAAATGCTTTCCGGATCAAGGAATTCGTTCTGCGAATGCTTGAGGAATTCTGCAAGATGCTGCTTGTTATGCAGCTTGATTGCCATAAGCTCGTTAAGCGCAGCGTCGTCATCAGCATACTTTTCAAGCCCTTTGAGAAGAGACAAATCTTTTTCCCAGCCGTGTCCGATTCTCTTTGTGATGAAATCCGCAAGCTCAGGGTTTGCGTTGAGAAGCCAGCGGCGCTGTGTAATTCCGTTTGTCTTATTATTAAATTTCGTCGGATATAAATCTGACCAATCCTTGAGTTCACGTGTCTTAAGAATCTCAGTATGAAGAGCCGCAACACCGTTAACGCTGAAACATGAATGAATTGCAAGCCATGCCATGTAGACTTTGCCGTCGTGGATAATCGACATATGATTCTGCTTTGCGTAGTCGTTCGGATATTTAGCACGCAGCTCAATGAGGAAGCGGCGGTTGATTTCCTCAACAATCTGATAGATACGAGGCAGAAGTCCCTGGAATATATCAATCGGCCATTTTTCAAGTGCCTCTGCAAGAATCGTATGATTCGTATATGCAAATGTTTTTGTGACGATTGCCCAGCTGTCGTTCCATCCGAGCTGATATTCGTCCATAAGAATGCGCATCAGTTCAGGAATTGCAACAACAGGATGCGTGTCGTTCAGCTGAATAACGTGAAGCTCCGGGAACTTTGCAAAATCTGTGCCATAGTTCGAAACAAAATGATGAACGAGATCCTGCAGGCTCGCGCTCGTAAAGAAATACTGCTGTTTGAGGCGGAGCGCTTTTCCGCTCGGGCCGGAATCATTCGGATACAGAACGCGGCTTATGTTTTCTGCGCTGTTCTGCCGTTCTACTGCCTGATTGTACTTCATGTCGTTAAAGAGCTGCAGATCAAATCCGTTCGGGCTTGTCGCCTGCCACAAACGAAGCGTATTCACCGTGTTCGTATCGTAGCCCACAATCGGCATATCGTATGGAGTCGCCGTTACTTCCTCTGCGTTCTCAAGATAAAATCTGTCCTGACCGTCGGGAGTTTTTCCGTATTTAATTTCGCCGCCGAATTTAACAGTGACTGCAAGGTCGCTTCGTTTGATTTCCCACGGGTCTCTGTGCTTGAGCCAGTTGTCCGGATACTCAACCTGGTAGCCGTTCTCGATGTGCTGCTCGAACATGCCGTATTCATAGCGGATGCCGTAGCCGTGTCCCGGATAATCCAATGTTGCAAGACTGTCGAGAAAACACGCTGCAAGACGGCCAAGACCGCCGTTTCCCAATCCTGCATCAGGTTCCTCGTCCTCAACAAGGTTGTAATCAATATTCATTTCTTTGAGCACGTCTTTAACCTGTTCTTTGATTCCCATATTAATCAGGTTGTTGCTGAGCGCCCGTCCCATAAGAAATTCTGCAGAAAGATAATAAAGTTGGCGTGTCGGCTGCTTTTCATACTGATGGCGTGTTGCCATCCATGCAGGAAGAATTACTTCCTGCACCGAAGCGCTCACTGCGTCGAAGAGATCATGCTTGTTGGCCTGAGAAATATCCTTGCCATACTGACGGCGAAGACGCGCAATCAGGTTCTCTTTGAATTTTTCTGCATTGAATTCCATCGTACAACATCCTTCCGCGCAGGCGCGGCATTACATATTTACTTGCCTATTAACACTATAACACTGTTTGCAATAAGAACATAGCGTCCTTGGGAATAGAGAGCTTCTTCCTGCCCTGCATAGAGCGCTGCAGTATTGTCTTCTATCGAAGTGTCTACCATACGGAACCACTTTCTTCCCGGAGAACACGGCGGCAGAATCACTGTCACATCGTGGATATCTGTGTTTACCGCAACATAAAAGTCATCATCTTCTTGTACGCCGGAGATACCATGACCGCCGCCAAGCCTGCACGCAAGGAATCTGTTTATTTTTGTCCAGTCGGGAACTGTGCCGTCATAGTTGAACCAAGAAATATCAGGAACTGTAAGAGGACCTGCAGTGCCGTCGCCGCCAAAAAACCGCGTGCGCTGAAGTGCCGGATGAACACGGCGCAAGTGAACAAGCTTCTGCACAAAATCAAACATCAGCTCATTTTTCTTAACAAGATTCCAATCAAACCAAGAAATATCATTATCCTGGCAGTACGCATTATTGTTTCCCTTCTGCGTCCGCCGCACTTCATCACCGGCGACAAACATCGGAACACCCTGTGAAGTAAGAAGACACGCAAAGAAATTTTTTATCTGCTTTGTACGCATCCGTTCGATTTTAGGATTTGCAGACTCACCTTCAAAACCATAGTTGTAACTGCTGTTATTATCAGTGCCGTCTCTATTCTGCTCGCCGTTTTCTTCATTGTGCTTTCCGTTGTAAGAAACAATATCATTAAGCGTAAAACCGTCGTGCGAATCGATATAGTTAATTGAAGCAACAGGACTTCTGCCATCAGACGCATACAAGTCGCTGCTGCCAGCCATGCGCGTTGCAGCTTCTGTAGATGTGAATTCATCACCGCGGATAAAACGGCGCACACCGTCACGGAAGTGATCATTCCACTCAGACCAGCGTCCTCCGGGGAAAGCTCCTGTCTGATAAGCTCCGCCACAGTCCCACGGCTCAGCAATCAGTTTTGTTTCATGCAGAACAGCGTCTTCTGCCATCCTATTCGGAAGCGGCGGAAAGTGGATAAGCACACCCTGCTGGCTCCGGCACAAAACAGATGCAAGGTCAAAACGGAATCCGTCAACGTGCATCTCTGTGACCCAATAGCGCAGACACTGAATGATATAGTCGCGCACAACAGGATGATTGCAGTTGACCGTGTTTCCGCAGCCAGAAAAATTAACATAATATTCTTTGTGCTCAGGAACGAGCTGATAATAAATGCTGTTGTCGAACCCGCGGAAGTTGAGCGTAATGCCGTGCTCATTTCCTTCTGCAGTATGATTGAACACAACGTCCAGAATCACTTCGATGCCCGCGCGGTGGAGCGCCTTTACCATATCCTTGAATTCACGCACCGCGCCGCCCGGAGTCTTGTCTGAAGAATAGCCGGTCTTGGGCGCATAAAAACCGATTGTGCTGTATCCCCAGAAATTTTTCATGCGCGCGCCAGTCCGCGGATTTACATTTGTGTTTTCAAATTCATCAAATTCCTGCACAGGCAGAAACTCAACAGCCGTAATTCCAAGCTGCTGAAGATACGAAATCTTTTCCGTAACACCGAGGAATGTGCCCGGATGCTCAACTCCCGAAGACGGAGAAGCGGTAAATCCCTTAACATGGGCTTCATAAATCACCGATTTTGCAAGCGGCGTCTTGAGCGGCATGTCGCCTTCCCAGTCATACGAATCGGAATCGATGACAACACACTTAGGCATAAACTGCACAGGACAGCATTCTGAATCAGGAAGAAGATGCGCAAACACAGAGCCTTCCGTAAAAGCCTTTGCACACGGATCAAACAAATAACGTTTTTCGTTAAACCGCATGCCCGCGCCCGGATTGTCAGGACCTGCCACACGATACAAATAAAGAGCACCCGGCTTAAGCCCTGCAACAAACACATGCCACAAATCGCCCGTGCGATTTACAACAGGATCAAGAGAAATAGACTGAAAAGGCTCAGCGTCCTGCGCAGAGCCAAACAAATCGAGAAAAACTGCCGTACCGTTCCGGCTGAACACCGAAAAATTGACGCCCTCAGAACTAACAAACGTCCCCGGTTCAAGCGGCTTTCCCGGTAAAATCCGGAAAGAGTCCATAAGTTTGATTTTAGCACAAAAATCGGCGCACGTCATTTATTACTGCAGAGCTAGCCTGATCACAAAAACTACTTTTTCTCTTCCTTTACCCGCGCAATAATATCCTCGCCCCACGCTTCTTTCAGAATTTGCTCCGCTTCCTCGCGCAGTTCGGGCACCACGCGCTCAAGCAGTTTTGTGTTGCGCACGGCAAAGTGCGCCATCACCTGACGCATATGTTCGGACACTTTGTTTCCGGCGGGGAACGGACGCTCCTGCATATCGTACATGATTGCAGTGAATACATCGGCCGGCGTACACAGTTTTTTCCAGCGGTCTAGCGATGCTATTGATTCTGCAGAAGTAGAAATGCCGCCGCCGATATTGTATATGTAGAGGACATTTGAAATACCAATGTATGAAGTTGCCTCACGCGTCAAGAAATATGAGAACAGCGTGTCCTCTGCCATAAAACAGTCGATAAGCGGCATCTGTTCAAAAGCACGCAGCAGCGTTTCGCGGCGTATCAGTTTTGCCCACAAAAATAAACAATAATTCCCGCTTGCCAAATATTCCTGCGCAAACTCATCACCGGCTGCTGTAAAAACGCCCTGTGCAGGATGCTCAATCAGGCGGTATGCATCGCGGTTGTCTTCAAGAATATACGCGCCGTCGCGGTGAGGCTCTGCACAGAACTGCACAATATCGTACCGCCCCGCACTAGCATACGCAATTCTGAGCGCATCTGCCGTTTTGAATTCATCGTCGCTGTCGAGCATCGTAACATATTCACCATGAGCCGCTTCAACACCGGTGCGCCGCGCAGTTACAAGACCACGGTTAGCACCCTGGCATATATATGTGATATCACGCGCATGAACAAGCACTGTTTCTGGAGCAAACTGACATTCTGCCGGCACACTAGTATCACCAACAGTTTTTGCCTTCTTAAATTCCTTAATAAGTTTTTCAACTTTCTTTTGCTCAGACTGCTCGCCGTTATCATCAACAATAATAATTTCTATTCCATCAAGCGTCTGCACAGCCGCAGACACAAGACAGCGCAAAAGTTTTTCTTCGCTTGTGCGGTACGTGGGAATAATTACGGATACAGTGCAATCAGAATTTTTTGCCATACTTCTACATATCATTGCATATTTTCAAAAAAAATACCGCAAAAATCGCCGGAAATGAAACAGCAGTGCATATACATAGGTATGAGAATTTTACATTCCCGCACATTTATGCATATGGAGACGCTGATGAACAAAAGCAAAGTAGAACTTGATTTTCCACCTGAAATCACAGAAAAGGCAGCAAAGGCCGTTGCCGAGGGAAGAATCCTCGACCTGACATCAGACATCGTATTCAAGTCGCTTTTCAGCAAGGAAACAGAAGAAACAAACGCCGTACTGCGGTTTCTGATCGGCTCAGTCACCCATCAAAAAGTGACAGAAGC
>LAHS01001017.1_pt1 | contig 57638 bp, 56 predicted proteins | sample 329651 | NCBI WGS metagenome assembly LAHS01 (sample SAMN03275699, study PRJNA271635) | activated sludge metagenome | isolation source: sample C-1 Sludge from hydrolytic chamber (first chamber) of Anaerobic...
ATTTTTTTAGTTATGTCCCAGTCTCTTTCTTTTTTTAGCCGTTTGATTTGCTTAAAACTTAGCTAATCGTTTGAATTAAAATTGAAGATGCTTTTCGATATATGCTTTTACATCCGCGATTGGCATACGTACTTGTTCCATTGAATCACGATGACGAACAGTTACTTGACCATCTTCTTTTGAATCGAAATCGAATGTAATACAGAATGGCGTACCGATTTCGTCTTGACGGCGGTAGCGTTTACCGATTGATTGAGACTCATCAAAATCAACAGGGAATGATTTGCGTAACGCTGACCATACATCTGCTGCTTCATCAGATAATTTTTTAGAAAGTGGAAGAACGGCTGCTTTAAATGGTGCTAAAGCAGGGTGGAAACGTAATACGGTACGTTTGTCATCACCTTCAAGCTCCTCTTCATCGTAGGCGTCACATAAAAATGCTAATGTTACACGGTCAGCACCTAAAGATGGTTCGATACAATATGGTACATAGCGCTCGTTTGTTACTGGATCAATATAAGTGAAATCTTCGCCTGAATGTTCCATATGTTGTTTTAAGTCGTAGTCTGTGCGATCAGCTACACCCCAAAGCTCGCCCCAGCCGAATGGGAATTTAAATTCAATATCAGTTGTTGCATTTGAGTAATGCGATAATTCATCTTCCTCGTGGTCACGTAGACGCATAGAATCTTCTTTCATACCTAAGTTCAGTAACCAGTTTTTACAGAATTCTTTCCAATAAGCATGCCACTCAAGATCTTCACCAGGCTTGCAGAAAAATTCAAGCTCCATTTGTTCAAATTCACGAGTACGGAATGTAAAGTTCCCTGGCGTAATTTCGTTACGGAAAGACTTCCCGATTTGTGCAATACCAAATGGTGTACGTTTACGCATAGAACGTTGTACGTTTTTAAAGTTAACGAAAATTCCTTGTGCTGTTTCTGGACGAAGGAAAATTTCGTTTGTTGAAGATTCTGTTACACCTTGGAATGTTTTAAACATTAAGTTGAACTGACGAATATCAGTGAAATCTGCTTTGCCACAATCAGGGCAGACAACATCGTATTTCACCATTGTTTCTTTCATTTGATCGAATGTCATACCATCAACGATAATTTCATCACCTTTTGCTAGTGCAGCATCTTCAATGATTTTATCTGCACGGTGACGCGCTTTACAAGCTTTACAGTCTACCATTGGGTCGTTGAAGTTGCCAACGTGACCAGATGCAACCCATGCTTTTGGATTCATCAGGATAGCTGCATCAATCCCAACGTTATGTTCAGATTCTTGGACAAATTTTTGCCACCAAGCTTTTTTGACATTGTTTTTTAATTCAACACCAAGTGGACCATAATCCCAAGTATTTGCCAAACCTCCGTAGATTTCAGAACCTGGGAAGACAAAGCCACGATGCTTTGCTAAAGATACAATTGTTTCCATTGATTTGTTAGCCATAATAATAGCCTCCTTTGTAATTTTTCCTTGCATTTGAGTGAAACGTAACTGTCTGATAGGACGAATTGATTTAAAACAAAAATAAGAGATTACCTTTATATTTGTTGGAAATAAGAATTCGCCATATCTGAAATAAAAATAGCACCCGTCTCCGGGCACGAAAATGCCCAGGGACGAGTGCTAATACCCGCGGTTCCACCCTGATTGTTTTAAACGCTTTGTTTAAAACCTCTTTTCAAAAAGTTAGCTCAAGGAGTGCCTTTCTCTGCTGCTATGTAGACTTTCACCATCTTCTACTCGCTAAATAAATGAACAGATACTTTTTTCCTATCATCGCCTGTATAACGCAAGATTGCTCGAAAATACATAGAGAGCAAGCGTCTGTGTCAATATTGTAGCATGTAGTTCTTTTCTTCGCAATAACCATTAAAATAGTATATAATAATTGAGCATAAGTATAACACTATTAGATTTGAGGCGGTGAGTCCAATCGAACTCAATAAACGTCAGGAAGACATTTTACAAATTGTGAAAGAGAACGGCCCGATAACAGGGGAACATATTGCAGAACGTCTCAATCTGACAAGAGCGACTTTAAGACCAGATTTAGCCATTTTGACAATGGCTGGCTTTTTAGATGCTAGACCAAGAGTTGGTTATTTCTATTCTGGTAAAAAAACATCCGTAACATTAACGGATAGCATTAACAATTTAAAAGTTAAAGATTTTCACTCTGGACCTGTTGTTGTACCTGAAACAATGACAGTATATGATGCCATTTGCTTCATGTTTTCAGAGGATGTCGGAACCCTTTTCGTTGTCGATAAAAACGAATTTTTGACAGGTGTTCTGTCTCGTAAAGATTTACTGCGTACAAGTATTGGCACGCAGGATTTAAATAAAATTCCTGTACATATTATTATGACACGAATGCCAAATATCTCGTACTGTGAAAGATCCGATTCGTTAGTTGTTGCAGCTAATAAGCTAATAGAACGAGAAGTAGATTCATTACCGGTAATCGAGCCACAAGAGGGTGGATTGACGATTGTAGGTCGTCTCACTAAAACGACCATTACACGTGCTTTCCTTTCGCTTGCGCAAAATGTCTAAAAATTGAAGGGGAACAGCATGAAAAGACTACGAGTTTTTGTTGTATCTGATTCAGTCGGCGAAACTGGGGATCAAGTAGCCAAAGCGGTAATTAGCCAGTTCCGACCAGGCTTGGAAAATACGATTATTCGGCGCTTTCCACATATTCAAACAGAGGAGCTTGTTCGAAAAATTGTGTGCCTCGCTGCGAAACAGAAGGCATTTGTTGTCTATACACTTGTTCGACAAGACATGCGTACATTACTACATGATTTATGTGAGAAAGAAAAAGTACATGCTGTAGATATTTTAGGACCAGCGTTGAAATCAATGGCAACATTTATGGAAGAAATGCCATTAGAGACACCGGGCATTGTGCATCAACTTGATGACGACTATTTTAAAAAAATTGAGGCGATAGAATTTGCGGTGAAATATGATGATGGCAGAGATCCACGAGGCTTATTGCTAGCTGATATCGTACTTGTGGGTGTTTCACGTACATCAAAAACGCCTCTTTCACAGTATTTAGCACATAAACGTTATAAGGTGGCAAATGTACCATTAGTCCCGGAGGTCGCGCCACCAGAAGAATTATTTAAAATTGATCCAAAAAAATGCTTTGGTTTAGTTATCTCGCCTGATAAATTAAATTCGATACGAAAAGAAAGATTAATGACGTTAGGATTAAATGATGATGCTATCTATGCTCAGCATGTACGCATTTTAGAGGAGATACAACATTTTGAACAAGTTGTTGAGAAAATAGGTTGTAAAGTGATTGATGTAACGAATAAAGCTGTAGAGGAAACGGCGAATATTATTATTGAACAGCTTGCAAGCTGTAAATAAGAAACCAAATTGTGTAAACCACCTCGGGGTAGTAGAGGCGGTTTTTTTGAGTCGGTTTTGAAATTGGTATAGATAAATACTAATTTTTGTTTTATAATAATAAAATTGTGGTAAAAATATTTAAAAAGAGAAAAATCCTATTTTTTTGTCGAGAAATAAAGGATTTTTAAAACGGATATCGAATTGTGTTCTAGAACGTAAATTAAAGATGGTGATGAATTTGGCAGGGAAAATACCAGAAGAAGTAATTGAGCAGATTCGTACACAATCGGATATTGTCGATGTTATTAGCGAATATATGCAGCTAACAAAGCGCGGGCGCAATTGGTTTGGTCTCTGTCCTTTTCATGGAGAACAAACGCCATCTTTTTCTGTGTCAACAGACAAACAGATTTTTCATTGTTTTGGTTGCGGTGCAGGTGGTAATGCCATTACTTTCGTCATGGATATCGAAGGGATTTCTTTCCCAGATGCAGTCGTCAAACTAGGTGAACGTGTGGGCGTACATTTAGATGTTGGTCCAACTTTGCCTCAAGCGACGACAAAGATTTCAAAAGCGGAAGAAAGGATGAAAGAAGCCCATGCCTTTGCGGCAGATTTTTTTCATCATTTATTGCTGAACACAGAAGATGGGGAAGAGCCTTTAAATTATTTACTAGAAAGAGGATTTACAAGGGAACTTATCGAATCTAATAGCATTGGATGGTCTCTCCCAAGCTTTGATGCATTAACGATATTGCTTGAAAGAAAAGGTTATAACTTACAAGAAATCGCAGATAGTGGTCTAGTAATCAAACGTGAAGGAGAAGAACGCTATTTTGATCGTTTTCGAGGGCGTATTATGTTTCCAATTCGTGATGAGAATGGTAAAATTATTGCCTTCTCAGGGCGAATCTTGTCATCGACAGGTGAAGAGGCAAAATATTTAAATAGTCCAGAATCACCAATTTTTCAAAAGAGTGAAGTGCTATATAACCTAGACAAAGCACGAACCTCTATTAGAAAAAATCGTCAAGTAGTGTTGATGGAAGGTTTTATGGATGTTTTAGCTGCCACTTCAGTTGGTGTAACAAATGCCGTAGCAACTATGGGTACTTCGCTTACGAATCAGCATATCACAAAGCTAAAACGCTTAGTAGAGCAAGTTACGATTTGCTATGACGGTGATAACGCTGGATTTGATGCGGCGAAAAGAGCGGCACAGTTACTACAAACGGAGCGCATGAAAGTGAATGTTGCGGTGCTACCAGATAAACTAGATCCTGATGAGTATATTCAAAGTCTAGGTGGACAGGCTTTTAAGGAACAGATTTTGGAAAATCCACATACGTATATTGCTTTTATGATGATGCATGCTAGACGAAATAAGAATTTTCAGTTTGAAAATGATACGCTTCAATATATTCAAGAAGTACTCGAACAATTAGTGGGTAGCTCCTCACCGATTGAACGAGATTTGTATATCCGACAGCTATCGAATGAAACAACGATTTCGGAAGAAGCGATTTATGCCCAATTCCGAAAACTAGAGGCAAATCAGGTACGCACTGCGAAAGTGGAAATGCCAACGCATACACCTTCGATGCCAGTCACGCAGCGACAAAAGCCTATGGACGCAGCAGAACGTGCCGAACGTTTATTACTGGCTCATATGCTTCATAATATAGATGTAGTGGACAGGGTATTACGTAGTGAGCAAAAAGAGCCTTTTGTACGAGATGCATATATGGCTGTATTTGTTCGATTGGTAGGATTTTATGAGGAATATGGTCATCCAGATTATCAGCGTTTTGTAGAGATATTAGATGACGCTGAATTACGCAAAATTGTGATGGAAGCGGCTTTAGTGGAAAGGGATCCAGACCAATCAGAGTCAGAGGTTACAGATTCTATTCGACAGCTTCAAAAATATAGAATTGAGCAGGAAATTCATCAAAAGATGCATGAGTCAAAGGAAGCGGAGAAGATGCACGAGTATGCGCGTGCACTTGAAATCGCCCAACAGATTATTCATTTAAGAAAATCGTTATCGGCGATTTAACCCGATTCGGTTGTTTAGAAGGAGGAAGGTTTATGGCGGACAAGTCTGAACGTTCAAAAGAGGTAGAAGTAGAAATTACATTAGATGAAGCAAAAAAATTACTACAAGAAAAGGCGAAAACAGAAGGTGAAATTTCGATGAAAGAAATTTCAGAGAAATTAATGCCTTATGAGTTGGAAAATGAAGAAGTTTTTCATTTCGCTGAAGATCTTGAAAAACATAAAGACATTCAAATTATTGGTAAAGAAGAATTTGAAGAAGAAAGCTTAATGAAAGAAGAAGCTAACGAAGAAACGTTCGATTTAAATGATTTAAGCGTACCACCAGGCGTAAAAATTAATGATCCTGTTCGTATGTATTTAAAAGAAATTGGTCGCGTGGATTTACTTTCTGCCGAGCAAGAAATTGCACTGGCAGAACGTATTGAGCAAGGGGATGAAGAAGCGCGTAAACGTTTAGCTGAAGCGAATTTACGTCTTGTTGTATCCATCGCCAAACGCTATGTGGGCCGTGGGATGTTATTCCTTGATTTAATTCAAGAGGGGAATATGGGACTTATTAAGGCAGTTGAAAAATTCGACTATCGTAAAGGTTTTAAGTTCTCAACTTACGCAACATGGTGGATTCGTCAAGCGATTACACGTGCGATTGCCGACCAAGCACGTACAATACGTATCCCTGTGCACATGGTAGAAACAATTAACAAATTAATTCGTGTGCAACGTCAATTATTACAGGACTTAGGTCGTGAGCCGTCTCCAGAAGAAATTGGCGAGGAAATGGATTTAACACCTGAAAAAGTACGTGAAATTTTAAAAATCGCGCAAGAACCAGTTTCTCTTGAAACGCCAATCGGTGAAGAAGACGATTCACACTTAGGGGACTTCATTGAAGACTCAGAGGCTCAATCTCCTTCTGATCATGCAGCCTATGAATTGTTAAAAGAACAGCTAGAAGATGTATTAGATACATTAACAGACCGTGAAGAAAACGTACTACGTTTACGTTTTGGCTTAGATGATGGACGTACACGCACGTTAGAAGAAGTAGGGAAAGTATTTGGTGTAACACGTGAACGTATTCGTCAAATTGAGGCAAAAGCACTTCGTAAATTGCGCCACCCTTCTCGCAGTAAACGTTTAAAAGATTTCTTAGAATAAAACAGAACTTCATACTTGTGATATGCAAACCTCGCTACATTATATTGTGTAGCGGGGTTTGTTCTTTATAAGCTACTGTTACAGTAGCATTCCTTATTTTTAGGGGAAACTATTAAACAGGATGTTGACTTAAGATTTTTACATAATAGATGTAAAAATACATAATTTGAACGGATGATAAGTTCCGTTTTTTGCGACTTTTTACAGATGTTCTTTCTTTAATTGTGAGATAAAATTGTAGTACAACCATTATTAAGCAATGTTTGGAGAATATACGATGACAAATCCACGGAAAAAAATTATTTTAAATGAGATATTGTTTTGGAAGCAAAATAAGCTATTACCAGAGCACTACTGTGACTTTCTAGCCACTCTTTATGCAGAGGGAAATGATGTAGAAGAGCTAGAAGAAGCAACTCATAAACAGGCAGTATTGCCTTTAGAAAAACGAAAAATGATGTTCTTCATAGTGGGATTATGCTTAGGTATGCTACTGCTTTTGTATATTTATTTTACAGTCACTTCTTTATTGCTTTTATTAACGGGTATTGTAGCCATTGCTACAATTACATTATTCATAATGGCTTTTCGAGTTGCGACCAAAAATAACTTATTAGCCCCTGTCTTCCATATTATTGCTGCTATCTTGTTATTTAGCTTATCTATTCGCATGTATACTACATATTTTAGTGGAAATAATACTGTGCTATTTGTCATTATCGCTGCAAATTGTGGGGTATGGCTAGTGTCAGGTATCAAAATGAAGTTGCTGTATTTCACAGTATCTGGTGGTCTCGGATTATTAGCACTTATTGGTTATTATTTGTATAATTTTATGTAAGAAATACTCTGCTATAACGAACTTTTCGTTCATAGTAGAGTATTTTATTTTTGTAATATAGTAGTATGACTTTTTTAAAAAAGTATAAATTGAAGAAAAAATAGAAAAAACACGGAATAATAATATATCAAAATAATAGTATAACCTATTTATGAAATTGTTATGATAAATCAACAGCATAATAGGACACAGAGGTTTTATATGACAGCTATTTAATTTTTCATTGGATGTATATGAATGCCTAATGGGTGGCAAAATATTTGCGAGAAGGAAAAGAATTGAGTTGCTAGAAGATTCATTATCAGTCCATAATTTGGGTTTAACAAGACATAATTTATCCAATTGATACAGAAATGTCGAAATTGTTACAAACAAAGGAAAACTTAGCGAATGGGGCTTTTCGTTTCTTGTTTAATGCAGTACAATATTAGATGTTGACTGATTCTATATTATAATAGAAGTAGATTTATTATGAGGAGGGGAAACATATGAAAAACAATCCAGTCGTTCCTTACATCTTGATTCTGGCATTTGGTATAGGTCTTATTTTCTTCATGTCTTTACAAGGCGCAGATAACAAGAAAGAAATTGCTGCTGAACAAGAGGGCGGTGGCGAAACTACAGAAGCTAATGATGATGGTTCTGCATTAGTACAAACTTGTATCGGTTGTCACGGTGGTGACTTAACTGGTGGTGTTGGTCCAAACCTACACGGTTTAGATGAAGCTCGTATCGTAGACGTGTTAACAAACGGTATCGAAGGCACACCTATGACACCAGGAATGAAAAACGAAGCGGAAGCAAAAGCAATCGCTGAGTACATTTCTACTCTAAAATAGTTTTAAAAAATGGCTGTACTAAAAAGTGTCTTTACGCTTTTAGTACAGCTTCTATTATGATGGAGTTGCTCAAAAATATGAGACAACTCCATTTGTTTTTTTGTTCAACATCATACATACTAGAGTGGACTCTATATTTATAAGGTAGGCGGTTTAAAATGAACGCACAAAAATTATCAAAACGTTTAGAAACAGTGGCAAAATTTGTTCCAACTGGTGCGGTTGTAGCAGATATTGGCAGTGATCATGCATATTTACCATGCTATTTAATCCATAAGGGGATTGCTACGAGCGCAGTAGCAGGTGAAGTTGTAAAAGGACCGTATGAATCGGCGCTAGGACAAGTTAAAAAAGAAGGGTTAACAGAAAAAATTACAGTTAGACTGGCGGATGGCTTAGCTGCAGTGGAGGCAACTGATCATGTGGATACTGTGACAATAGCTGGCATGGGTGGGCCACTTATTGTGTCGATATTAGAGAAACATCCACAAAGCTTACAAGGTGTAACACGTCTAATTTTGCAACCTAACATTCATGCAAAAGTTATTCGTGAATGGGCTTTAACAAATAATTGGGCCATTCTCGATGAAGATATTTTAGAGGAAGATGAAAAAATCTACGAAATTCTTGTCTTACAAAGAGGAGCGATGACGTTATCTCCGTCAGATATCTTATTTGGTCCTAAATTATTGTTACGTAAAGCACCCGCTTTTTTAAAAAAATGGCAACGAGAAAAAGAAAATTGGCAACGTGTTTTACAGTCCATTGAAGGGGCAGAACCAACTCTTGAAATTGAGGAAAAACGTGCAGAATTAACAGCACTACTTGATTTAGTGGAAGGAGCTTTATAGCATGAAATCAGTAAATGGTCAGGAAATTATACAACTATTTGAATCATGGTCACCAAAGCATCTTGCGTGTATGGAGAATGACCCAATTGGACTTGCCATTGGAACGTTAAATAAACCTGTAAACAAAGTATTAGTGACATTAGATGTGAATGACGCTGTAGCAGACGAAGCGATTGCCCAAGGCTGTGAACTGATTATAGCGCATCATCCGCCTATTTTCCGTCGACTAGCTAATATACGTACGGACAATCCTGCTGGACAATTATACGAAAAACTTATTAAACATGATATTGCGGTCTATGCAGCACATACAAACTTAGATGTAGCGGAAGGTGGCGTCAATGATTTATTAGCTGATGCATTGCTGCTCGAAAATCGCTCTATTTTAGAAGAAACGTATGCTGAGGATGTTTTAAAGCTAACCGTTTTTGTACCGACTGCTGATGCAGACGTGCTGCGTGAGGCATTAGCAAAAGCTGGAGCAGGTCGAATAGGTCGTTATGAAGCGTGCAGTTATACATCGAGTGGAGAAGGGCGTTTCCGTGCACTTGAAGGGGCAAATCCGCATGTTGGTTCTATTGGAGAATTACATGTCGAGGAAGAAGTCAAAGTGGAAGTGGTTTTGCCCGCGTCCATTAAAAATCGCGTATTGAAGGAACTGTTAAATGCCCATCCATATGAGGAGCCTGCGTATGATATCATTCGCTTGGAGCAACAAACGAATCGTATGGGATTAGGTCGTGTTGGCTATTTACCAAAAGAAATGCTGTTACAAGACTTTGCAGAGTTTGTAAAGAAACAACTAGATGTACCAACTGTTCGTGTTGTCGGCGATTTGCAGTCAACAGTAAGAAAGATTGCACTAGTAGGTGGAGATGGAAATAAGTATATTTATACGGCAAAGCGTGCAGGTGCCGATGTCTTTTTAACAGGCGATATGTATTTCCATACGGCACAGGATGCACAAGCAATTGGTTTGCAAATTGTAGACCCAGGTCATCATGTTGAAAAAGTAATGATTGCAGGTGTTGCGAAAAAAATGGCAACATTGTGTGAGACAAAAAAATATAGAGTAGAATTTGTCCAATCGACTATTCATACAGAACCATTTTTATTTGTTTAAGAGAGGGGAATACATGTGGCAAATGGGAAACCTGCTGGGAATAATGCAGGCAAGTTATGGATTATTATCGGCTTACTAATTGCTGTGTTTGGTGGCGGTATGACACTTATGACAAATATGATGAATGAGAAAAAAATAGATGCCATGACCGAGCAATGTGAAAACGATGGAGGCAAAGCCATCGTGTCAAAAGAAAAGAGCTTTCTAGCAACAAATTATTCGTTTGAATGTAAAAAATAGTATGATTCGCATATGATTGAACGCAACTTTTAAAGGAAGTTCCTTTAAAGGTTGCGTTTTTTTGTTATGGTCTTAAAGATAAATCTACTATTTTTCCATTGTTATATAAATATTTAAAATATATTGATTTTTCTATTATCTTATGCTATATAAAAAAATAATTAAATGAGAATCGATTGAGAATTTAAATTGTAGGAATGTGGAACAGTGTTGACGATAACAAAATGCTAGATATAGGAGGTATATTTCTATTGAAAAGAGGCGATAAAATTAAAAAGATTCCAGCACCATATGTTTATCTAATGCTAATATTTATTTCGTTACTATCATTAATCAGGGATTATGAAAGTACGCCTATTTGGATAAAGGTTTTTGGGATATTTGGCATTTTAGGATTTTCCGTACTCACATATTTGGAGAGAGATAAATTTTTTAGAAAGTAAAGTGTTCTATCAATTTCTATCCATTACATAATAAAAAATAGCCATAAATTCTTCCTTGTCAAATGAAAGGAGGTGAGCCATATGTTAGCCAAAAAAACTGTGAGGGTGAAAATAGTAGTGTTAGCGTTGGTGGCATTATTGTTATTGCCATCTGGCGTTTTGGCAGTGTCCCATAAAGCTATTCAGGAACCTTTAATTGCTACAACATCAATGGTTGCCACACAAAGTGATCAATTCAACCGCGGAGACATTTCCCGTAAATGGCTAGCACCAGGACCAATCACGCAATATCCAAATGAAGGTGGCACGTGGGAGTATGGATTTTGGGATGTTAAAGTGCGTTCCTACTACACAGTGGATCGCTGTCATGGAAGCACGGTAAATCTGAATGGTAATATATCAAGATCAGCTGAAACTAGAGCAGGAAAAAAATCAATTGCTGAACTTTGGGCGGTGCAGTTACCTACCCATAATGATCGATATTACTATTGGGTATGCGATTAAGTACTAAAGCTTTAATCCTTTAGAGGCTTGGAATGTCTTTCGCAGTAGGCTTTCCAAGCTTCTCAATAAAAGATTAGGGGGAGTGGTTATGCTTAAAAAAGCAGTGCAACTGACATCTTTGATTTGTGTAATGCTGCTGTCTCTGCTTATTTTTCAATATACGTCACTTATCCAACAGCGGCTGCCATTAGGCACGACCCATCAATTTGATTTAAATCTTGCTGAAACTACTATTGCAAGAGATCAATTGATTTCGGATCTGAACCGACTAACAGATCAATATAATGCAATTGTAGTCAAAACTTCAGTAGATCCAGAAAACTACAACAACAAAAAAGATATCATCTATTTCGGTACTGCCAAACCAGCATTTCATGGCTTGCTTATAGAGCAGAATGCGATTAAGTGGTTCGAATCTGCTCTAACAGGTGACTTGCTTTCAACTGCAGAAATAGGCACCCGTTCTTTATCAGGCACCTATGCTTTTAACGCTGGAAAAGATTTTCAAGTAGCAGTAAATGATTGGGCGCAACAGCATCAAATTGGGCTTATATGGGTTCCAGAACCATCTATACTAAGAATCATTTTTGCATACTTATTTCAAAATGGTACAGGAAATGCAGTGCTCGCTTCCTTGCTGTTATTAGTAACGACCATTAGTACGTGGATATTTCAACACGCAAAAGCAAGGTCTATTCGATTATTAGGCGGCGTTAAAGCTGGGAAAATTCATGTGGAGGATACAACAACAATAGTATCTTTTGTCTTTGTCGGATTTTTACTAGGTTTGTTTATGTCATTAGGCTATGTGGGTGTCATAAAGGATATTCGACAAATTCCATTGGTATTCAATCGTCTACTACTTTGTTTAGTGCTATTCTTAATTGTCGTTGGGTTCATAACAGCCTTGCTTTCACTAATGGCTAGCCCAAAAGCTGCCCATATAGCCAAAAGACAAATTCCGTTGAAGCGGTTTTCCATAATGGCAAAGCTAAGTCATGTTCTTGTTATAATTTTATCGCTAATTGTTATCCCGACCATTATCACATCTATACTAATAACCAATCAACTGTCAAAAGACTATGCGCTTTGGGACAAAATGCACAATATCGTTCGGCTATCCATGTCTGACTTGGATTCATTAGAACAAGAGTCGACACTTCCCGAGGTAGAAGCTTTTTTTTCTAAAATGCAAAAAGCTAATAAAGTAAGCCTTTCTTACGTTATTGATAAAGCGATTTTTTTAGAGCCATCTGAGATGAGTGGCTATGATCATATTATTATGACAGATCGAGCTTGGATTGATTTGCTAGAAATAGGTGTGGAAACAGAAGGCAAGGGCGGGAAACTCATTGCAAAAAATGTTAAAGATTTACCAGATGAATTGGCTTCCTTTTTAGAAGGGCAAATTCCGCTATGGACGAAACATAATGATGTTTATCCAGCGCAAGGTTTAACTTTTTACGAATATGTGGGAACGAAATTTCTTGCATTACCACCAAATGTTGGTTTAGCAGGGGAAACAGTGCAAGCAGAAAATCCGTTAGTTATACTGATAGATGGTCAGCTAATAGACATTGTAAAAACGAAAGGGTTCTTATTATCTTTAGCTTCTAGTGGAAATATCGTTTTTTTTGATGAGAATCATTTACAAGCAGCTTTAGCTAACTCCGTTATGAAACCTTCTATCACGTCGATTAATGGGATAGCAGACGTTGCTTTGGAAACGGCTCAAAGGTTTAAACAACAATACGTTTACTATATTGTATCAGGAATACTTATTGTCGTAACAATGCTGTTGACTGCTATATTAAATGGCAGACTGTGGGCAGGCACGAATGGTAAACGTATTTTTACCTTGCACACCTTTGGTTACCCATACACATCGATTATTAGACCGGCTTTAAAGCGACAACTAATGACAATCATTTTAACAACAATTATCGGTTCCATAATTGGTTATTTTATCCACTATATGCAACTTAGCGTTATACTTTCATCTGCATTGCTTGTCGGAATCTTATATTGGCTAGGTAGTTACATTTCCTTTCAAAATTCCGCAAAACAAGCATTTTATCGTACGAGTCATCGGCACAATTAATGTCTTAAAGGAGTAATGAATATGATTATTCAAACGAAAAATATTGGCATTGAAATTAGTGGCAAAACGATTTTTTCTAATATTTCTCTTGAGATCAACCCGAATGAAATGATTGCCATTACCGGTCCATCTGGTAGTGGCAAAACAACACTGTTAAATTGTCTAGGTCTTATTCAATCAGTTAATAGCGGGGACATCCTAATAGAAAATCAAAATGCTAGTAAATGGAAGGAAAAAGAAAAAACAAGTTTTTGGAAAGATAAAGCGGCATTTATTTATCAAGATTATGGGATTATTGAGGATGAAAACATTAGTTATAACGTGACATTAAATAAGCAACAAGCAAAGGCAAAGATTGTGGAGGAAATTCTACATACGGTTGGACTTGGGGGAAGAGGTCAGGAAATGGCGGCTGTGTTATCAGGAGGAGAAAAACAACGACTAGGCGTAGCGCGTGCAATTTATAAGAAGGCTTCAATTATCTATGCGGATGAACCAACAGCATCACTTGATCAAACGAACAGAGAAGTCATTATTGATCTACTAAGAAAGTGTAGTGAAAACGGTGCTAGTGTGATTATTGCAACGCATGATGAAAGGCTTGTAAGTGTTTGTGATCGAAGTATAAATTTGAATCCATTTATGTAAGAGAAGCGAAACGGTGGATCATTGTTCTGGTGTTCCAAGGCTTCATGACCACTTACATTTTAAATGTGATAAAAATTCACTATACAAATTTCTACCTTCGTCTATACTTGATGTAACGCAATGCAGAAGGGAGTGGCGAAATGTGTTTATCCGTTTAACTAAGGAGCAACAAGAACAAATCATTGCCGATATACAACGCTTTTTCTATAATCAACGTGAAGAGGATATTTCCGATTTTGAGGCACAAAGGGTATTGGATTTTGTAAAAGAGAATATTGCTCCATATATTTATAATGCAGCCATTTCAGATGCAAAATATGTGGTGGAAAGTCAATTATCAGCGCTGGACGAAGAACTTATGGCTTTGGAACGCCCGATAAAAATAAAATGACAATTAAAGAGAAACAATGCAGCAAATTGTTTCTCTTTTTTAGTATTTCAATTTGGTATACATTGGTTTAAAAACAAAAAAATACAATTTCTTTATTGACAAATGCAAGATAGATATGATAATTTTATCTCGAATTAAAGATAATCAACTCCAAAGTAGATAACTCCAAGATAAATGTGCACGCAATGTTTATATCTTAATTTAAAATTTCAAGCCCGTTTTATCTGTAATGTTATGAATAAAGTGCTGTTTTCTTGCACACCATGGCTAAGAGACCGAGTTTTACAGGCTGTTATTTGAGTTTAAATAAATACATTAAGGAGGAATAGAAATGTTGAAAATTGGGATTATTTTAGGTAGCACACGTGAAGGACGGTTAAGCCCACAAGTGGGGCAGTGGGTAAAGGAAATAGCTGAAAAACGCCGCGATGCAGAATATGAAATTATTGATATTGCTGAATTCAAACTACCCCTTTTAGGAGAGCCAGGTGGCGATGCTTCCGGCGCAACTGCGTGGTCACAAAGGGTTGCTGCATGTGATGGTTTTGTATTTATTGTGCAAGAATATAATCACTCTATTTCAGGAGCACTTAAAAACGCTTTAGATTATTTACGTCAAGAATGGAATAATAAGTCAGCAGGTATTGTGTCTTACGGTTCTGTAGGTGGTGCTCGTGCCGCAGAACATTTACGCGGAATTCTTGGTGAATTATTAGTAGCAGATGTTCGTGTACATCCTGCACTTTCGTTATTCACAGATTTTGAAAATGGCACAGTATTTAAGCCAAAAGAGGTGCAAGCCGATTCAGTGAACCAAATGCTCGATCAAGTTATTCCATGGGCGAATGCTTTAAAAACCATTCGTTAAGCTTTCACTAGCATACACCAGTATGCTAGTGCCAGTCACCCAAACAATTATGAAAATTCAAAGAAACTTCTCCATAGAATCATCAAATGCATTATGATAAAGGTAGCAGAATTCATTATAAAAAAGTTCTGGCAATTAACTTGATAGCATTCTAACAAAAAGTGGGGAAGTTTATGCAAATAGTAACTGTTCAACATTATGATGCATTTAGTACGGAGCCTAATAAGGGGAATCCTGCTGGGGTTGTAGTGGAAGGAAGCCAATATAGTGAGCAAGAAATGCAAGAGATTGCTAAAATGGTAGGCTTTAATGAAACTGCCTTTGCCTTGCCATCTAATCAAGCAGACATACGTATCCGTTATTTTACGCCAGGGCATGAGGTGGATTTATGCGGACACGCCACAATGGCAACCATTTATGCTCTACAAACACAAGGGTTTTTAGTGAATAAATCAAGCATTACAATTGAAACGAAGGCGGGGATATTGCCAATTCTGTTGGAAGAAAAAGGGGAAAAGCTATACATAACAATGCAACATGCGGCACCACAATTCGTAGATTTTAACGGTTCTAAAGCAGCGCTTGCACAGTCGATCGGTTTAAACGAGGATGAATTACATGCAGAATTACCCATTGTCTATGGAAGCACAGGCTTATGGACTTTATTAATACCTGTCCAACACTTAGCCTCGTTTGAAAAAATGAGTCCACATACCGCTACATTTCCTTCTATATTAAAAGAAATGCCAACAGCATCGTTGCATCCATTTTGTTTACAAGCATTCGATAAGTCGGCAGATATGCATGCTAGACATTTTTCATCGCCATACTCTGGAACAATACAAGATATCGTAACGGGCACTGCTTCAGGCGTCATGGGAGCATATTATGCTAAGTATATTAATCCTGAAGTGATATATCCAAAAACACTCGTTGTTGAGCAAGGGCAAGAGCTTGACCGAGATGGTCGCGTCCATGTTCATGTAAACAAAGTAGACAATGAATTGGATATTTCAATCACAGGAACAGCTGTCTATGTAAAGGAATTGAAAATCCAAATTTGAGTGCCAGTCACTCAAACAATTCTCACACAATTTCAAATAAAAGAGGCTGTTCTTTATTAGAACAGTCTCTTTTGTTATACGTTCTTTACTTTTGTAGTATGTCACATACTCTACCGATTTGACCATCTGTTAAACGAACTTTAATACCATGTGGATGGTTCGGGGAGTTGGTTAAAATATCTTTCACAATACCTCTCGTTTTAACACCTGTTCGCTGATCTTTTTTAAGAATAATATTGACCTCTAGGCCCGGATAAATATTTTTTCGATTTTGACCGTTCATACTGTACCTCACATTTATCTAGCATGACTCAAATTATAGCATATGTGTCGTTAGTTACCTATGGCAAATAGAGATTGAAAAAGTGAGGCTACTAAAGCGACAAATAAAGTATCATCTGATTGAAACAGCTTAAAGACAATTCCTTCGCGTCGAATCCCACTATCTACAAAGCTTGCACTCGCAATTTTTTCATCATTGCAATATAAAAATGCGGTTGAAGTAAAGTCTTTCTCAAAACGAAAGACAAGGCCATCCATTGTAAAGGAATAGGAAGATTCCAATAATTGAACCGTTTTTCGCTGAATAGGTATCATACTTCCATCTGGCATGATTAAGTGATGGCTTACACCTTGTGTTAACACTGTGGAACGTACTTGAAAAAGAGCTTCTCCTTTCGTAGTGCGCGTTTCATAGCGATGTGGCAACGATTGTTGTGTTGCTACTAGCGCAGCTACATTCAGTACTTTCACAATATTGGAACGATCGACAGGTTGGAGAATACAAACTGTTTCATGGAGACTATTTAGAATAGGGTATTTTGACGGTCTATCAAATGCTTGGGAATATGTAAGTGTAAATGTTGCCATAAAAAAACCTCCAATTTACTTACTATACGAATAAGCAAGACTGGAGGTTTCATTATTCAGTGTGTGGGAATCATTTTAACTTTGTGCATGCTGTCTGCTCCGAATCGATGTTATTTCTTCCTGTGAAACGGCATTTCACTTTTTGTAATTTTACTACATTTTTTAATATATATATGATGAAATTAAAATAATAATAACAATATTATGTCTTTTTTTCTAAAAAAACTTGTATCACCCTTTTTTTGTGTAGTAAAATTACAAATAAATTTAGGAGGTGATTTTCAATTGTTAAGCTTCGAAGAAAGAATTAATAGCAAAATGAACTTGCTAACTATTTCTGAGAGGAAGGTAGTCGAGCAGCTAAAAATGCATGAGCAACCCTTTTTGCTGTCAATGAACGAACTTTCACTATTGAGCAAGGTGAGTGAGCCGAGTGTTGTTCGACTGTATAGAAAGCTTGGATATGCTAGTTACCAAGAGTTAAAAGTAGCACTTGCTCAAGAACAAGTAAATAACGGTATCACATCAATAGGGAATTACAATGAGATTAAGGAGGAAGATCTTGCTGATGTCGTTTTCGATAAAATGGCCGATCAGCTTGCCACAGCGATGTCGATGACAAAAGAAAAAATAAACGTTCAACAGATGGAAGAAGCGGTTCAAATTATCTCAAAAGCAGACAGAGTGTTTTTTTTCGGACAAGGTCTTTCAGGTAACATTGCAGAGGATGGTGCTCATAAATTTATGAGAATGGGCGGTACGACAATCGCTGTCAAGGATCCACATTACCAAGCGATTTATGCTAACCATATGTGTAAAAATGATGTTGTCATTGTCATATCGCATTCTGGAGAAACAGTCAATATTATAGAGGTAGTGAAAATGAGTCAAAAAAGTGGAGCGTTTGTCATTGTTATTACATCGAATTCAAACACAACGCTTGCTCAAATGGCTGATACGTTGCTTCTTACGCAGGCGCAAGAGACAGAAAAGCGATCGGATGCGATGGTCAGTCGCCTAGTGCAACTTGCTTTAATTGACACCTTATTTACAAGGGTTGTTGCAATCGGAGGGAGTCATGTAAAAGAATCCATTAATCGTTCAAGATTAGCTGTTACTAGAATGAAGAAGTAAATGATAAATAAAATGTAAGCGTTGTCACCTTAACTAACTTTTTACTTAAGGAGGATCCACTACAATGTTAACAGGTCATACACTCATTTTTGGATTTGTTCTTGCTTTAATTGTTTTATTTGTCCTTATTATTAGATTCAAATGGGATGCCTTCGTCTCTCTTTTAGTGGTTGCCCTTGGTCTTGGCTTATTGTCAGGCATTCCTGCGAAAGAAATCCCTGGCATTATCGCTACCGGATTTGGCAATACACTAGCTGGTGTTGGAATTTTAATCGGACTTGGAATATTATTTGGTCAATTTTTAGCATCATCAGGAGCCATTAATAAAATTGCTACTGGGATGCTAAGCGTCTTTGGGGTGAAAAAATCTCCTTACGCTATTGCAATGACATCGATTACTGTTTCAATTCCTGTATTCTTTGATGCAGCGTTTATTATTTTACATAAATTAATCCAAAATATTTCCCTTAAAACAAAAATAGCACTTTCTACTTTTGTTGCAATTCTTTCGATTGGATTAATTACTGCCCATAGTTTAATTATCCCCACACCAGGGCCATTAGTGGTTGCAGACCAAACAGGATCGGATATCGGAGTATTTCTTCTTTATGGATTGCTTGTTTCCATTCCTGGCGTACTCGTAGGTGGCGTCATGTATGGAAAGTTTATCGGGAAGCGCATTGCAAATAATGGACGTCTTGATGATTATGAAATGTCTGAAGGAAATAGCACAATTGCTGACAGAAAAGAAATTTCAACAGTTCTTTCATTTAGCATACTCGCTTTACCAATTATTTTGATTTTATCGAACACATTCATGAATTTACTATTCAGAGGCAACCCAGAACATTTCGTTCCGACCTTTTTTTCCGTTATTGGAGATAAAAATGTTGCACTGTTAATTAGTTTAGTTGTCGCGATGTTTGCCTTAAAGCCATACATCAAGGAAGATTCTAAAACTGTGTTTGCCAAAGCGTTTAATCAAAGCGGTTTGGTCATCCTTATTACTGGAGCAGGTGGTGCCTTTGGTAAAGTGGTTCAAGAAACAGGCATTGGTGATTTACTTATTGCTATGATGCAAGGGCTTAATATGCCTGCCTTATTACTTGCATTTTTATTTTCGCAAATTCTTCGTGCATCGCTTGGGTCTGCCACGGTTGCGCTAGTGACAACATCTGCAATCATGGGTCCGATAGCGACGGAACTTGGCGTATCGCCAGTCCTATTGGGTCTTGCAATTTGTGCAGGCGGGGTCGGTTTATCACTTCCTAACGATTCAGGTTTTTGGGTAGTAAGTAAATTTGGACGTTTATCTATAACAGAAACAATAAGAGTTTGGACAATTGGGGGCTTCTTATCAGGTGTAACCGTATTACTATTCGTCTACATTCTCAGCATATTCCAAGGGATTTTACCAGGGTTATAATTTACTTGTTTAATTGCGTTGCTTTAGATACGAAAAAGGTATTTATCACTGATTAATAAACAACTAGATTGGAGCTGAAGTCAAAATGAAGAAAAAAATAGGATTTATTGGACTTGGCATTATGGGGGCACCAATGGTTCGCAACCTTTTAAAAAAAGGTAATGATGTGACTGTATACGATATAAATACAACCACAGTTAATATGCTTGCACAAGATGGTGCTAACAAGGCAACTTCTAGTAAGGAAGTAGCATTAACAAGTGATGTGGTGATTACAATGCTACCGCAAGGGGCAGATGTTTTCCAAGCTATTTTCGGCGAACATGGGGTAATGGAAGGTGCTCGTCGGGATATGATTATTATCGACATGAGCTCAGTCACACCGTCAGAATCAAAAGAAATGTTTGAGCTCTGTGCCAATCGAGGCGTCCATTTCCTTGATGCACCAGTTAGTGGTGGAGAGCCGAAGGCAATTGATGGAACATTGACAATTATGGTTGGTGGAAAGGAAGAGATATTTGAAAGGGTAAAAGACATTCTTGGGAATATGGGGAGTAACATCGTCCATGTTGGTGATTCAGGCTGTGGCACGACAGCAAAGCTAGCCAATCAAATAATCGTAAATTTAAATATTGCTGCTATTTCCGAAGCACTTGTGTTAGCGACAAAAGCCGGTATTAATGTGGAGAAAATGTATGAGGCAATTCGTAGTGGATTAGCAGGAAGCACCGTAATGGATGCAAAAATTCCAATGATTCTTGATCGAAACTTTCAAGCGGGAGGCCGTGTCGATATTAATCTGAAAGATATAAAAAATGTAATGAATACTGCACATGAGCTAGCTGTTCCACTGCCATTATCAGCGCAACTTTTAGAGGTTTTTTATAGTTTAAAGGCAGATGGAAAAGAAAGGCTCGATCACGCAAGTATTGTCCAACATTATGAGAAATTAGCGAATGTTGAAGTTTCAAGAGAGGGGCAATCATCATGGTAACGAAAAAAACATCAGAAGTGTTTTCGAGCCTTCTTGAATCGAATCATAAGCAAATTCAAATTCAATTAAAGGATGAGCTAAGTAGTTTTCATCATAAAATCATTGTTCTTGATGATGACCCAACTGGTGTTCAAACCGTTCATGGTGTATCAGTTTATACGGATTGGACAGAAGAAAGTATTAAGCAAGGATTTCGAGAAAAGAATCAAGTTTTTTTTCTGCTAACAAACTCCCGCAGTTTTTCGGCAGAGGAAACAGCAGTCGTCCATCGGGACATCGCTCGCCGGATCCATGCTATTTCTTTGCAAGAAGGAAAGCCCTATGTGTTGATTAGTCGAGGAGATTCCACATTGCGAGGTCATTACCCTCTAGAGACGGAAACTTTGAAAACTTCAATTGAAGAAATTTCTGATACAACGTTTGATGGGGAAATTATTATTCCATTTTTTAAAGAAGGCGGTCGTTTAACAATCCAAAATATTCATTATGTTCAGTATGGAGATGAACTTGTTCCAGCAGGTGAAACTGAATTTGCAAAAGACCGTACTTTTGGTTTTGTTTCCTCTCATTTGGGCGAATGGATTGAAGAAAAAACAAAAGGTGCTTATACAAAAGAAGATACAATTTATATCACGCTTGAAGACTTACGCTCACAAAATCTGAAAGCCATACAAGCGCAATTACTAGCAGCAAAAAATTTTAGGAAAATTGTTGTAAATGCAGCAGCTTATAGCGATGTTGAAATATTTGTTATTGCCTTGCTGCAAGTCATGAAAGCAGGGAAATCATATATTTTTAGGAGTGCCGCTTCTTTAACAAAAGTTTTAGGCGGTATTTCGGATAAGCCGCTTTTATCAAGAGATGAGCTGCTAACAGATAAGTCGTCCAGCGGGGGACTGATTGTAGTTGGTTCCCATGTGCAAAAAACAACAGACCAATTATACGCACTTCTGGATAGTGGTCTTGTCACAGGGGTAGAGCTTGATGTTCATCTTGTGCATGATGATGAGAAGTTTCAACAAGAGGTTCAACGTGTTCGTACTACTTGCGAAGAGCTAATCAGAGCAGGTAAATCTGTTGTGTATTACACTCGTCGCGAGAGGCTAGATTTAGGAGAAAATCAAGGTGAAAACGAACTTCAATTAGCTGTTAAAATTTCAAATGCTGTGACAAGTATTGTTTACAATTTACAGGTACAGCCAAAATACATTGTTGCAAAAGGCGGAATTACTTCTTCAAGCGTGGGTACAATTGGACTATCGGTTAAGCGTGCGACAGTAGCTGGCCAAATAAAACCTGGAATTCCCGTATGGAAAATAGGACAAGAAAGCAAATTCCCCGATTCATCTTACATCATTTTCCCTGGCAATGTCGGCACAATCAATACGCTAAAAGAAGTAATTGAAGTGTTGGAAGGAGAAATAAAGTAACCATTTTGAACATATTTAACCTTTTAGAGAAAAGATAAACCGAACTTCTTGCTACTAATGAAGGCGTTACGGTTTTTCTTTTTATGTTAAACTAGTAGTTTATTCCATAGAAAAGGGAAGTGGAAAAATTGATGATTTGGTGTACATTCTTTCCTATGTATCAGCTAACTAGGAAAAGTTTATGATGAAAACGGTTGTGCAAGCATTTTTTTGTTCGTTATTTATACATATACTATTCATTTTCATTATGTATGGATGGTCATATAGTAAAGAGATTTTCGGAAAGGTAAAACTAGGGGAGAGATATGTAGCAGAAAGTCATACCGATGTGCTATTCGTTTTTATAGGTTCCCCAATCGTTTTTATAGTGACGTCGTTTTTAGGAATAGCAATAGTAAGTGCTTTTCTGATTCGCTTGACTAAAAAATTTCTTAAGGCACGGGGCGTGCAAGAAAACTAGCAAAAGGATTGACTTACTATAAAAAAACATCCAATCTACTAACTTTACAAGTAGATTGGATGTTTTATGTTTAAGCGTTGTGAATCATTTCACCTGAAAGAGCGCGTTTTTCTTGGTCCGTATCAAATTCTTTTTCCATCTTTGATACGACAACTGTTGCTACCCCGTTACCAATTAGGTTAGTGACAGCACGAGCCTCTGACATAAAGCGGTCTACACCTATTAACAGAGCAATACCTTCTACAGGAATCATCGGGAATGCAGCAAGTGTTGCAGCTAGCGTAATAAAGCCTGAGCCTGTGACACCGGCAGCTCCTTTAGAAGTTAACATTAAAATGGCTAGTAAAGTAAGCTGATGCCAAATATCTAAATCTACTCCATAAGCTTGGGCAATAAAAATAGCCGCCATGGATAAATAAATGGAAGTACCGTCCAAGTTAAAAGAGTAACCTGTTGGAATAACAAGTCCAACTACTTGTTTCGAACAACCGTAATTTTCTAATTTGCGCATCATGGAAGGTAGCGCAGATTCAGAAGAAGAAGTACCGATAACGATGAAGATTTCATCTTTAATATATTTAATGAATTTAAAAATACTAAAGCCAAAATAACGTGTAATTAAACCAATAATGACAACTATAAATAGGAACATTGTAATGTACACAGACAGCATTAAGAAACCTAGATTACCAAGTGATTTTAAACCGAAGTTCCCAATTGTGTAACTCATCGCACCAAATGCACCAATTGGAGAAATTTTCATTACCATATTGACAATTTTAAAGAAAATATCTGCAACTTGTTCAAAAAATTTGATAACAGGTTTTGCTGGTTCACCTATAGCAGCAGCAGCTAAACCGAATAATACTGCAGAAAATAAGACAGGCAATAACTCGCCATTTGCTAGTGCGCCAACAACATTATCAGGGATAATTTGCATAATAAATGCGCCAAATCCATGCTCAGCAGCAGCAGCTTGCTCTGTATATTGTGCAACATCTGCAGCATTGGCTGCATCTGTATTAAATCCTTTACCAGGTTGAATAATATTTACTACAAGTAAGCCAATCGCAAGTGCGAAAGTAGAGACAATTTCAAAATAAATTAATGCTTTCCCACCAATTTTTCCGACCTTTTTCACATCGCCCATGCTACCGATTCCGATAACGACAGTTAAGAAAATAATAGGTGCAATTAACATCTTAATTAATTTAATAAATATATCAGCTAATATTTTTAAGCTAGCACCGAACTCTGGGAATGCGGCTCCAACAATAATACCGAGTACGATGGCAATCAGCACTTGTACCGTTAAGTTTTTAAAATTTATACGCATAATACTTCCCCCTTGAAAAATGTATACTTTGTGAACGCTTTCATGTGGTTATCATAGCTGAAATTTTCCGACAATAGTTTTTATGACCGTAAAGTTTCTATTGTTCATTTTGTTCATTTTTCGTTTCGATAGTTGGGAAGTTAGTAATATCAAGGGGTGAAGGCTGTTTTATAGTAGATTATAAATTATTGAATCTATTATAATACAAAAGAAAAAATCCTCACGAAAAGTGAGGATTTAGCCAAAATGATCAAAAGGTTTAGGGAGAAACAATTTTTTGGATTTCAGATAGTATATGATGCTGTTTGACATCTGCTTGATAGATATCATAGACAGGGGCTAGTTTTTCTTGAAAACGTTGTCGTTCTGCATCACTCATTGTGTAAATTTCAAAATCGTTCTCTTGTTGTAGTTTACGTAAATCATTGCCGTTCATAAGAACTGCTTGTTTAAATTGCCAGTCAGTTGTTTCTCTCATCGCTTCCATTAGTTGTTTTTGCACTTTGGGTGGTAGCTGTTCCCAAAATTTTTCATTCATTAAAACCGAATAACCTAAAATACCATGTTTAGTTAATGTCATATTTTTTTGCACTTTGTAAAAGCCCTTGGAAAAAATATTAGATGCCGTGTTCTCTTGTGCATCGATAGCGTGTGCTTCAAGGTCAGTAAAAATTTCACTAAAGGAAATCGATACTGGCGTTGCACCTACTAAGCTGAATTGTTTTTCAAGTGTTTTGCTTGGCATGGTACGTATGCGTAACCCTTGTAAATCCTCAAATGTATGGATTGGACGCTCGGCAGTTAAATGTTTAAAGCCATTATGCCAAAAACCGAGGCCGCGAACATTAAAAGGCTTCAGTTCATCTAGTAATTGTTCACCGATGGGTCCTGTCAACACTTCAAGTACTTCATTATCTGTATGAAAAAGATAGGGTAGATCAAGTACTTGCCAGTCTGGTACGTAAGAAGTCATTTTAGAAAAAGTAGGGATAATCATTTCAACTTTTCCATCTTGTAACGCTTGGAATTCATTTTCATCATTATATAGCGAGGCATTAGGATAGACATGTACTTTAACCTTACCATTTGTTTTTTCTTCAACAAGTTCTGCAAATTTAGTTGCGGCTTGTCCTTTTGGCGTATTTTCCGCTACAACATGACTTAAATGGATCGTAATTTGTTTGTTGAGTCCTTTTTGTTCATCATCATACGGAAGGGTTTTCGAAAACAAAAATCCTTGCTGTATACTAAATACAATCGTTAAAACTAAAACAGTGGCAATCGTTCCAAAAATAAAATTTTTCATATAATACACCCAATTGATTCGTATTTTCACATGTTTTTGTTATTCTAACATAGGAGAAAGCTAATACATAGTAAGAAGGAGGCAATGATATTGAAATTTCAAAAATTATCAATGAAGGGAAAGATCATGTCTCTTACTTTTTTTATACTCATGCTTTCCTTTAGTATTGGTGGTACGTTTTTACTAGGGTTTGTTATGAACGAGCAAAAAGAAAAGTTAGCAGAACAGGCGTTATTGGTAGCAAAAACCGTATCACAGTTACCAGAATTAAAATCGGCCATTGCAAACAGCGATTTTTTAGAAGCAACTAAACATATTAATCCTGTTGTGGAAGAAATTCGCGATATTAACGGAGCACAGTATATAGTGGTTCTCGATATGCAACGACGCAAGTATTCCCATCCGAACTCTGAAGAAATAGGGACCATATCACAGTCAGGTGATTTAAACGCGGCATTTTCGGAACATTATTATACATCAATCGCGCATGGTGAACATGGCGATATGGTGCGTGCTTTTGTCCCAATTATGAATCATGACGGACGTCAAATTGGCGTAGTGATAGTAGGGTTTAGTGTGTTAACGGTTAGCGAGCTACTATCGTCTATACAAAAAGAACTAATCATTACATTAGTCATGTCATTGTTATTTAGTGCATGGGGTGCTCAAACATTAGGGCGACATATGAAAAAGCAAATGTTTGGATTAGAACCACACGAAATTGCTAAAATGTATGTGGAACGAACGGAAACATTTAACGCAATGCATGAGGGAATTATTGCTATTGATAAGGAATTTACAATTACAATTTTTAATGAAAAAGCATGTGATATATTAGGCGTAGCACAACAACCTTCTGCATTAATAGGCAAAAAAATCTTCGAAGTATTACCGGATACACGTCTACCCGAAATATTAGCGCTAGATCGCCCACTATATAATCGTGAACTTTATATCAATAATCATAGTATTATGAGCAATCGTATTCCTATACAGGTGAATGGTGAAACCGTTGGTGCGGTGGCTATGTTCAAGGATCGTACAGAAGTGAAAAAGCTAGCCGAAGAACTTACAGGTGTAAAGGCGTTTGTACAGGCATTACGTGTCCAAACGCATGAACATAAAAATAAATTGCATACGATTGCGGGGCTTTTACAGCTTGGCCATTATGATCAGGCACTTACGTACTTAACGCAAGTAAAAGAAGAACATGATGAAATTACGAAGTTTTTAAATGAGCGCATTAAAAATGAAAATATTTCGGGTCTATTGCTCAGTAAAATTGCTCATGCGAAAGAGCATGGGATTATACTTGAAATAGACAGAGCTAGTCGTCTGACAACATTTCCGAAAAACTTAGATCATCATGATTTTGTTATTATTTTTGGGAATCTAATCGAAAATGCCTTTGATGCATTAAAGGATAGTACGATGGAAGAAAAGGTTGTGCATATTTCGGTGGATGAAGATGAAGATGTACTGGCAATATTAGTAACGGATAACGGTGTCGGCATGTCAGAGACAGTAAAGGCACATATTTTTGATAATGGCTATTCGACTAAAGAAAAAAAAGGTCGAGGGATTGGACTATATTTAATAAAAGAAATTGTCCAAAAAGGACAGGGTGAAATTGAAGTAATAAGTGAGCCGAACAAAGGGACGAGCTTTTTATTAACATTTTATCATTCTTAATATACAGCGATTTTTTCGCTAAATGAGTTGTACTAGAGTATATGGAGGGCTTGACCGTGACACAAATAAACGTGTTATTAATAGAGGACGATCCGATGGTGCGGGAAGTAAACCGTCAATTCATCGAAAAAGTAGCCAGATTTGAGGTAATAGGACAAGCCTCAAACGGCGTAGAGGGCATAGAGAAAATTTGTTCGCTACAACCAGACCTTGTATTTATGGATATTTTTATGCCAGAGCAGGATGGCCTAACAAGCTTGCGGAAAATTCGAGAATTGAAAATACCAGTCGACGTTATTACCGTAACAGCAGCCAATGATATGGAAACAGTTAAACAAGTTTTACATCTTGGTGTCTTCGATTATATCATGAAGCCTTTTTCATTTGAGCGCGTACAAGGAACGCTGGAAAATTATAAGCGCTTTAAGCAACAAATGCAAACAGAAAGAGAATTTACACAAGGAGAGCTCGATCAGTTATTCCATTATCATAATGAACAAGAAAAGCGTGAGCTAGCAAATGAAGAAAAGTCTGAAAAAACGTTGCCGAAAGGCTTTAATCGAGCAACACTTGAAAAAGTGGTCCATTATTTACAATCAGTGGATGGTGCATCAGCAGAAGATGTTGCCAGTGGAGTGGGCATTGCGCGGGTAACAGCAAGACGTTATTTAGATTATTTAGAAAAACAACAGGAAATTACGATGGATGTCCATTACGGTGGCATTGGTCGCCCAATTAATTATTATTTTAGTAAATGACACTAAGATGTGCAGAGCGGAAAGCGCCTGTCATAGCTTAGAGCTGGAAAGCAAGAAAGAAACTGGGACAAAACTAAAAAAATTTAAGGAACAGAGGAAAGGTGTTCGTAAATTTTTGCTATTATAGGAACATAGCTGTTATTTGCAAAAAATAGAAGTTTTCACTAGTTATTGGTAGCGAAGGCGATCACTCCTGCTTTAGAACGCACACACCGTAAGACGTAACAAACCTGCGCGTTAGCGAAGGTTGGGGCTTACTGTGCAGAGCGGAAAGCAGCGCCGAAGCGGACAACAACGGTGCAGCAAAAAAGTGTTAGATTGATGACAAACAATCTAACACTTTTTCGTTTTGTTCAAGTACTTATAACATCGCCCTAAGTCCATTAGTAAGGCATAATTTTATCGACAGGTTTAGGCGTTTTAATTTTTGGTAAAATTTTATCAAGTGTCACCGTACGTTGGATCGTATGCGTTGTTTCGTCATTTTCATCGAATTGCTCAAGGAAAGTAATAACCTCTTTTACAATAGGTGTTGGTGTTGAGGCACCGGCAGTGACAGCAACAGTATTAATTCCTTTTAGCCAATCAATTTTAAGTTCCGAAACGTCTGCAATACGATACGAAGGTGTGCCAGCAATTTCTACTGATACTTGTGTAAGACGGTTTGAGTTATTGGATTTTGGATCACCAACAACGATTAGTAAATCAGCTTCCCCTGCTTGTTTCGCAACTGCTTCTTGACGCACTTGTGTCGCTAAACAAATTTCTTTATGAACTTCGATATGTGGGAACTTTTCTTTTAAACTATCCATTAAATGTGCAACGTCCCATTGACTCATAGTCGTTTGGTTCGTGACGAGCAATTTATCATTCGTTAAGTTTAATGCATCAATATCCGATGAAGATTGTACTAAATGAACATGGTCTGGAGCAACACCAATTGCACCCTCTGGCTCTGGATGACCTTTCTTACCGATATAAATAATATCATAGCCTTCAGCTGATTTTTCACGAATTAAATCGTGTGTTACTGTTACGTCAGGACATGTAGCATCAATGGATACTAGGCCTTTGCGTTTCGCAATTTCACGAATTTCAGGTGAAACACCATGTGCTGTGAAAATAACAGTGCCTGTTTCAACCTGTTCAATAATTTCTAAGCGATTATCACCATCTAGTGTAATGATACCATCCTCTTCAAAGGCATCTGTAACATGTTTATTGTGCACAATCATCCCTAAAATGTAGATAGGTCTTGGTAATGTTTTATCGAGTGCGGCGTTACGTGCAATGACCATCGCATCAACAACACCGTAGCAATAGCCACGTGGATTAATTTTTAATACTTGCATGGTTGTGACTCCTTTCAAGCTTACCTACCTACATTATAACGGACAGGCACGGTGAATACAAAGAAACCTTCACTCCATAGGTGGCTGGAAAATGCGCGGCTTCGATGGAAGTGGTTGTTGCGGGGGAGTAGACGCACTTTTTTGCGTTGAACGTCTACTTCTTGATGAACCTGCTACATTGCTAGCAGCGGCTGCATCAGTTGAAGCGGCTGCCGCACCCGCTACCGCTCCAGCTGCAGGGAGCCCTGAAAAACCTTTATATAGTTTTAAAAGGGAAGGAATGTTTTTTACCATAGGCATTGCTTGTTGTATATATGGGGTATACGTTTTGGCAGAGTTAAATAAACTATTTGCCTGTTGTAAGAATGAACCTATTTTAGAAGGTTCCTGTACAGGTGGTGTTGGCATTTGCCCTCCGAATGCCCCCCTCATGCCCCCAGACATTGGAAAGCCACCTGGAATTCGTGGTTGAGGAAAGCCTCCAGGCGGGTAAAAGGACTGCGGTGGCATTTGTGGAGGTGTTGGCATCCGCATTTGCATGGGCATTTGCGCTGGCATTTGCATGCCATTTGGATACATAGGGAATTGATAAGGTGGTCTAAATACCATAATGATCTCCTTTCATTGTACGTTTTTCATTGATGACATACCTGATTATAGATATGATATGCAGACGCTGATGTTAGCGTTCGACAAAGACTAATAACTAGAAAATCGAAGAATTCGTAAGAAATCATTAAAGAAATGCTGTAAAACCTCATTCCATCAACTACTTTGTAAATAAAATTCTAAAAAAATACACAATATTTTTACTTTGGCAAGCGTATAATAATTTGTTGGTAAGTGCTAACTTAGGCAAAAAGAATGTGTATTATGGATTATATTAGTGAAAAAATGAATATTTGCGAATGGCTTGTAAGAAATATGTTACAGTTATGTAAATGTGGTTTGTTATTTTTACAAAACTGTAATAGTTGGGTCGAATTGAGGAGGGTTTTTGTGACGATTAAATTAAGAAGTGTGTTATCGTTTGGTATTATTATATTGCTTGTTCTAGTAATGGGGATTGTTCAACAACGGAATGCATCTTCGCAGCTAGAGGAAATACAATTAATAAAGGAAAAGACATTTCAATCTACATTGCTAGCAGATGAAATGAAGTTGTCAGTTGTGCAGGTACAACAGTATTTAACAGATATTAGTGCCACACGTGCCCAAAATAATTTAGATGATGGGTTTGACTTGGCACAAAAATATAGTGAAATTTTTTATCGAGACTTAGAACAATTGAAAAGCCTTCATCCCCAACAGCAAGAAAAATTAGATACGATTAAACGTGCATTTGATGCCTACTATAGCACTGGGAAGAAAATGGCAACTAGTTATATAGAAGGTGGCCATGAGGCTGGTAATCAAATAATGCTTGATTTTGATACAACGTCAATAGAAATTAATGAAAAAGTAGATGTATTCCAACAAGAAAGCATTGCCGAAATGCAAAAAACATTAGACAATGTTGAACATCTTGTCGATCATAATAGAGACGTGTTCTTATGGATATTTGGCATTATTTTAGTCATTTGTTTAGCAGTTGGCGTCTTGTTAGTTCGTTCAATTGTTGTGCCAGTCAATAAATTGGCGGCAGCGGCTGAAGTGATTGCAAAAGGCGATTTATGTCAAAAGGATATAGAAGTTCGAACAAATGATGAAATAAGAAAATTAGCAGATTCATTTAATTTGATGAAAACTAATTTACATTCACTTATTCATAACATGACATTGAATGTGGAACATACAACTTCCGCAGCGGAGCAATTAGCAGCTAGTACAGACGAGATATCACAATCTTCAAACGATATAGCCAATCTTGTAGAACGCATGGCATTTAGTGATAATCAATCTGCTGCAACTGGGCGAGAGAGTTCAATTGCGATGGATGAAACTGCACAAGGTGTCCAACGTATTGCAGAAGCTACACAAATGCTTCATACAAAAGCAATTAGTACACAAACTGCTGCAAACGAAGGCGAACAAACCTTACATATTGCAGAAAAGCAAATGTCGATTATTCAACAATCATCCCAATCAACAAGTGATCGAATCAATCAGCTTAGTACTCAATCTGCTGAAATTGTTAATATTACAAAAGTGATTTCTGCTATTACGGAACAAACGAATCTGTTGGCTCTTAATGCCGCGATCGAAGCAGCGCGTGCAGGAGAGCATGGGAAAGGTTTTGCAATTGTTGCAGATGAAGTACGCAAACTAGCAGAGGAATCCAAAGAATCCGCAAAACAAATTGTAGAGCTAGTAACGCTTATTCAACAAGATACACAAGAGGTGGAAAAGGCGGTAGGGGAAACAGTAGGCAATGTTGAGGAAGGTGTGAAATTTATTCGCAATGCCCAATATTCCTTCGATAATATTTTAAAATCAATTGAAGAGATGACGAACCAAATTGAAGATGTCTCGGCTTCAACTCAACAAATTTCAGCAAGTACAGAAGAAATGGCCGCTTCTGTAAATGAAATGTCTTCCTCTGCTGTCCATGCTGCTGAACAGTCCGATGCCGTTGCAGCAACAATTGAAGAACAAGTGGCAACTATACAGGAGATTAACACGGTGGCCAAATCGTTAAGTGAGGAAGCGTTATCAGTGAAAGAAGTTATCAATAAATTTAATATCTAATAAGTTGTCGTTTCATATGCAAAATACAAAAGGCATGACTCCTATACTACTTGGGAGCCATGCCTATTTTAATACCTTTGTAAAGTTGCTATGTTAATGTTGAGTGGGATCGTTTATTTTAGCAGGAGGTGCACACGTATTGGTTGTACAACTTTTCTGTAAAGAACAGGCAGCACATTTCCCTTTTTTCTGTTTCTTAATGCTTTTATATAAAGTAACCCCTGCATAGCCAAAAATAATACTTCCTATGACTATATTGATGATTATCGACATCTTCTACACCTCAAATAAATAGATTCCCAATTGAGTAAACAACGAGTGCAATTAAATAGGCAACAACAAACGGATAAATTGTCGCGAATAACGTCCATTTAGTAGATTGTGTTTCTCTTTTAATAGCGCCAACTGTTGCTAAACAAGGCATATAAAGCAAAACAAAAACTAAAAATGTATAGGCACTTAGTCCATTAAAATGGGTTGTCATAGTGGATGATAATACACCTTCATTGACACCGTAAATAATTGCCATCGTTGAGACAATTACCTCTTTTGCTAAAAAGCCCGAAATAAGGGATGCCCCAGCTTGCCATGTACCAAATCCAAGCGGTATAAAGAGAACTCCAAAAGCGCCGCCAATCATGGCAAGAAAGCTTTCATCCATCGCTACATTAGTGCCATGTGGTCCTAAATAAGACAATAGCCAAATGATAACCGAACCTGCAAAGATAATCGTCCCTGCTTTGCGAAGAAATCCTTTCCCTTTTTCCCATGTTGAACGCCACAGCGTTTTAAGCTGGGGCATATGATAGGATGGCAATTCCACAAAGAAAACCGACGTCTCATTTTTTAGGAGTGTCATAGACAATAACTTTGTAACAATTAACGCTATTACGATTCCTAATAGGTACAAAGAGAAGACAACCAACGATTGATGTTTAGCAAAAAATGCTGCACCAAACAAAGCATAAACTGGTAAACGCGCTGAACAACTCATAAAAGGTGCTACAAGAATAGTTAGAAGTCTTTCCTTTGGTTGTTCAATTGTTCTCGCCGCCATAATGCCAGGAACATTGCAGCCAAAGCTGATAATCATGGGAATAAAGGCTTTCCCGTTCAGGCCAAAGAATTCCATTATTCGGTCCATGACAACTGCAATTCTTGCCATATAGCCCGAATCCTCTAGTAAAGAAATAAAGAAAAACAGAACAAAGATTTGAGGAATAAAAACGATTACTCCACCAACACCGGCGATAATCCCATCACAAATTAAATGAATTATAAAAGAAGATGCGCCAATGGCCGTTAACCCATTATAAACGGTTTCGCTAAAAGGTCCTCCGACAAAGCGATCCAATAAATCTGAAAGGGGCCCGCCAATCCATGCGAATGTTGCTTGAAACATGAAATACATCAACGCTAAGAAGATTGGTACACCTAAAACAGGATGCGTTAAAATTTTATCTATTTGTTCTGTCCATTGTTTTTCACTTTTCTCTTGAATGACCAATTCATTTTTAAGGGCTGCGATGTAGCTGTCCCGTTGTTTTGTAATGGCACCACTTAACGACTCGCCTATTTCTTCTGTCAGTGCTGTTCGAATCAGTTGAATTTTATGAAAGTAGCCCTCATTTTGTAAGAATACGTCTATAGCTTGATTGCCCATTAAAAATTGAATCGCACACCATCTTCTTTGCTCAGCAGCTACATTTTGTAGCTGTTCTTCAATTGTTGCAATGGCTGTTTCGATAGGGGAATCGTAGGTTAATGTAAATTGTTGTTCGAGTTGGGAAGAGCTTTCTAATGCTTGATAAATCCCTTCAATGCCTTTCCCTGTACGAGCGACAATTGGAATTACAGGGACACCTAAAGTGCTCTGTAATTTCTCTATGTTAATGGAAATGCCTTTTTTCTTTGCTACGTCCATCATATTTAAGCAAATAAAAACAGGCTTTCTTAGTTCTAACAAATCGAGTGTTAGTTGCATATTTCGTTCAAAATTGGATGCATCGATAATATTTAAAAGCCCATCGATTTGTTCTTCTAATAGAAAAGTAGTAACGACGCTTTCATCTCTAGAAATAGGATTAAGTGTATAAACACCAGGCAAATCGATTATTTCTTTATTGAGTTTCTTTACCTGTCCTACCTTTTTTTCAACCGTTACACCACTCCAATTGCCAACATATTCGTATGAATTTGTTAATGTATTAAATAATGATGTTTTTCCAATATTAGGGTTTCCTATTAAAGCTAATCGCCTCATAATTGTTCTACCTTTATGTTCATTAAGTCTTTTTTACGAAGGCCAATTTTTTGACCTTGGCATTCCATAATACATGCCCCAGAAAACCAACCTTTTTGAATCATACATACTTGGCAGCCCTCTTTTACGCCAAATGCATTTAAACGTTTCATTAAGAGTGCATCGACTTGCTGTAGGTCTTTAACTTTAACTTTTTCACCCAATTGAACTGCATGAAGGTCCATGAAATCTACCTACTTCCTTGTGAGTGATAATCATTGTCAAAATAAATAATATAGTATCACCTTTTATGCAATCTATCAATAAGAGGTTTACAGTACGGAACTATATGAAAGGAGCTTTGTGCAATAAGCATGGTTGGGGGATAGTTATGCTTCATGAAAGCAGGTAGAAAGTATAGAGAGACAATCCAATAGGGGAAGTTGTCTGTTGCCACTTAAGAGGTGTTATGCAATGTAGCTTGCACCTTATAAAAAAGGCATAACGGACTTTTCCCCAATAGGAAAGTAGTTAGAGAGGTTAATGCGCTCCTATCGGCTTATTCGTCATCATCATGATAACGAAGCATGCGATAGCCAACGCGAACGTGTGTCTGGATGTACTTTGGTTGGGCTGGATTATCTTCGATTTTTTTGCGCAGGGTCGCCATAAAAACTCGAAGACTAGGGACGTCCGATTGTAGTACATTTTGCCAAATTTCCTTCAATAAAAAGTTATGTGTCAGCACTTTGCCAACATGCTTGGATAGCACAACTAATAGTTTATATTCGATGGGGGTTAAATGTACTTCCACACCGTTGACAATCACCGTGTTAGCCAAGTAATCAATTTCTAAATGACCATTGACAAATACGGCTGACTCATTGTCTATCTGATGTTCGCTGACAGTTCTTCTTAAAGCTACTCGAATGCGTGCAAGTAGTTCCTCGACACTAAAAGGTTTTGTAACATAATCATCTGCCCCTGCATCAAGTGCATTAATTTTATCGAGCTCTGCACCGCGGGCACTCACAACGATAATCGGCGTTTGGGTCCAACTGCGGAGTTTGTGAATAAAGTCTAGACCATCCATATCAGGCAAGCCTAAATCAAGGATAATTACATGCGGCTTGAACGTTATGGCTTTTTGTAAAGCACTTGAACCATCTTGCATAATATCGAATTCATAATTTTGGGTAGTCAAGGTCATTTTAATTAAATTGCCAATTGCTATGTCGTCTTCAACGACTAAAATCCGTTTATTCATCGATACTGACAACTCCTTTTTTTAAAGTAAAACGAAAGACGGTTCCGTTCGGGTAGTTATCTTCAACTACTAATTTACTATCGTGTAAAGTTAAAATCGTCTGACATAATGCTAATCCTAACCCTAAGCCTCTTCGGCTATCACTGCGCTGCACTTTCCCAGTGATAAATGGTTCAAACAGCTTTTCTTTTAATGAATCGTCAATACCTGGTCCATTATCAGCTATACTAAAATGTACATATTCGCCTTCCTCTTTTGCGATAAAAGAGATGTCACTACCAGCAGGTGTATACGTTAGGGCATTATTAATAATATTAATAAGCACTTGAATAATCAGACGTGCATCCATCAAAGCCATGACTAATTCGGGCTCTACATGATAAGAAATATGATGCGTATTGTTGCGTGGAATTACATGTAGCAACGCTTCTTGAATAATATCCTCTACTAGCTCCAACTGCATCTCGAGGGCAAATTGTCCATCCTCTAACATCGAAACGGCTAGTAAGTTTTCGACCATTTGCACAAGCCATCTTGAATTTTTATAGATATCTTCATATAATCGAGTTTTTTCTGTATCTGGAATTTGAACTGTATTCGTTAACAATATATCGGCATTCCCAGAAATCGTAGTCAGTGGTGTCCGTAAATCATGCGAGATAGCACGTAAAAGATTCGCTCGCATTTGTTCAAGTTCAGCTTCTCTTGCCACTTTTTCATTTAAGTTTTGCAAATACCATTTATCTAATGCAAACGAAAAATCATTCATAATGGCATTTAAAATATGGCGCTCAAATGCAGGTAATGGGGTTTGCTTTGAAAGCGCAATACCAACGACACCCTTTACACTGCCACTTGAAAGAACTGGCATATAATAGCCGTTTACTTCTGGGAAAATGTCAGTGGACACGCCAGCAAAATGGTTATTATTGATGACCCAATGAATGACGCCTAGTTCATTTGTATTTTGAAATAGGGTAGCTACTTTCGTATTCTCCGTATTTGATAGCGTTGGTGTTGGAAAAAAAACAGATTTAGCAATCATGTTATTTTCTATTTCAAAAAATTGGACAGGTTTCTCTACTAATTTAACAATTTGAGACATGCCTTCCATAATAATATCTTCGATGGACTTAGCGTGTTGTAATTTGCGATTCGTTTCAAGCAACACTTCCATTCGATAGGATTTTCGGACGGCTACGATGGCCTGCTCTTTTATCTTTTTCGTTAAGCTACTTGTAATAATGCCAGAGAAAAACATAATCATAAATGTCATCGGATAGTCTCGATGATATGCTTCCAGTGAAAATCGTGGCTCTGTAAATAAAAAATTGAATAATAGTACAGCTACAGCCGAGCTAATAATAGTCATGAGCCATCCAGATGACCAAATCGCAAGAATTAACACACTAAGAATATAAATTGTAATAATATTCGATTCGCTGACGCCCATTGTGAAGAAAAATAAGGCTAAACATGACGCCAAGCTAAACACGACGGACATCTTCAACAAATCTAACCATTCAAAAGTTAGTCGATTGCGAAGATCTGGAAAATAAAATTGTTCGTTTTCTTGGTCTGGCACGATATGAATAACGAGATTTGGTACATAATCATTGAGTCGATCGATGATTTTTGCATTGGGCTGCCACCATTTCTTTTTCATCACCGTCCTGCCGAGTACCAGTTTTGTGACGCCACTCATTTGAGCATAATTAGCAAGCGCCGCTGCGACATCATTCTCCTGCACGATTACGACATGTCCACCAAGTTGTTCGGTCAATTTAATATGTTGTTGTAAGCGCTCGGAGTTCGCGTCGTTATCGTCACCTTCTTTTACCTTTTGTACATAAAGCGCCGTGAATTTACCATGTAAGGCTTGAGCAAGTCTGGCAGCAGTGCGAATAACTTTTGCATTGGTTGGGGAGCTACTAATACCAACTAAAATATGCTCTTCAATTTGTGCCGTTTGCCTAATCGATTCGCTGTCATTTATTTGTTTGTAATTAATCGTATCTGCCGTTCTACGCAGGGCAATTTCCCGCAATGCTACTAAATTTTGTTTACGAAAAAAAGATGCTAACGCTTTTTCAGCTTGTTGTTTGGAATATATTTTTCCTTCTATTAAGCGTTGGATTAACTCATCCGGTTCAATATCTACAATTTTAATAAGCGCGGCTTGATCAATTAAATAATCTGGAATACGTTCGCGGACTTTTACCCCAGTAATTTCTTCTACAACATCATGAAGACTTTCGATATGTTGAATATTAACGGTTGTATAGACATGAATGCCCTTTGCTAGCAATTCTTCCACGTCTCCAAAACGTTTTGTATGTCGCATAACCGGAACGTTGCTATGAGCCAACTCATCGATAAGGACAATTTCCGGTTTACGCTCCAATACCGCATCAATATCCAATTCTTGAAAAGTTCTCCCTTTATAATGGATTGTTCTAGTAGGTATTTGTTCAAGCCCATCAAGTAATGCTAATGTTTCTGGTCGAGGATGTGGCTCTATATAGCCAATTACTACATCTTTTCCAAGTTTTTTTGCTAAATGTGCGGCATCTAGCATAGCATACGTTTTTCCGACGCCGGCTGCATACCCAATAAATATCTTCAATCTACCGACAGTTGTTTGTTCCTGATGAAACCTTGTTAAAAGCTCTTCGGGAGTGGGGCGCATTTTTTCCATCATCCTTCACCTCATTTGTATTATAGCGTTATGTGCCATTAAGAAAGTGTAAAGATTTAACACCTTTATCGTTTCTTAATACAAAGAAGCGATTTCCTAACACTACATTAATTTGAAAATCAGTATGATAAAAACATCAAATAGAGAGAAGGGTGATGCAATTGATGGATTTATATATGGTTGGCTTATTACTCATTAGTTTTGCCAGTCTATATGCGTTAACGACTTGGTGCTACAAGCTAGTCGAAGAGTAAGGGGAGGAATTACTATGTGGATTGTTATTGGAATGATACTTATATTGCTTTTTGGATATTTAGGGCATGCCCTATTATATCCGGAAAAATATTAATAGGTATTTAGGAGGAATAGAGTATGTGGCAAATCGCCATTGTTTGTATTATTTATTTACCGCTTGTTATCCTGACCGGCCATTATCTTTTTCGTGTGACAATGCATAAAAAAACATGGCTCGATCCATTCATGGATAAAGTGGATCATGTGATTTATAAGGTTTGCGGCATTAAACAAGTGGATATGACAGGCAAGCAATATGTATTGTCATTAATTATTTCAAATGCTTTTATGGTTTTTATCGGATACATTCTTTTACGCATTCAATCTTTTTTGCTGTTAAATCCAAATGATATAGAAAATATGGAGGCATCACTTTCTTTTAATACGATCATTTCGTTTATGACTAACACCAATCTGCAACATTATAGTGGTGAATCTGGTTTAAGTTATTTATCACAAATGCTCGTTATTATTTTTATGATGTTTACATCTGCAGCGACAGGCTACGCTGCTTGTATGGCGTTCTGTAGACGGTTAGTCGCAAAAAGTGATACGTTAGGCAATTTTTTTGTAGATTTTGTGCGTGTGATTACACGTGTATTAATGCCTATTTCCATCGTAGTTGCCATTGTTTTAGTATCGCAAGGAGCGCCTCAAACATTCAGTGCCAATCAGACCGTTCAAACAATCGAAGGAAAAATGCAAGATATCGCTTTGGGACCAGTTGCCTCACTTGAATCAATTAAACATGTAGGTACAAATGGAGGTGGGTTTAATGGCGCTAATTCCACAACGCCTTTTGAAAACCCTACGGTTATATCTAATATCGTCGAAATGCTATCTATGATGTTGCTACCAGGTGCGTGTGTTGTTGCCTTTAGTCTAATGGTTGCTTATAGAAAGAAAAAAACAATATTCGGCAAGCAAGGGCTAACGATTTTTGCTGCAATGGGTATGCTATTTCTTATCGGGTTAGTGACAGTGTATGTGGCTGAGCGTGCGGGTAATCCCCTTATTAGTGACTTGGGAATTACTCAGGAGCTTGGCAGTATGGAAGGAAAAGAAATGCGCTTTGGGGTAGCCCAATCGGCTCTTTTCACTACAGTCACAACTGCCTTTACAACGGGCTCGGTCAATAACATGCACGATACATTAACACCAATTGGTGGCATGGTGCCGATGTTTAACATGATGTTAAATGTTGTATTTGGAGGCAAGGGTGTTGGGCTGATGAATATGATGATGTATGTCTTGCTAACGATTTTTATCGCATGTTTAATGATTGGTCGTACGCCACAGTTTTTAGGAAAGAAAATTGAGGAAAAGGAAATGAAGCTAATAGCGCTTTGTATTTTAATTCATCCTGCAATTATCCTACTGTTTTCTGCGCTTGCTGTTGCCACAACATCTGGGGTAGCTGGTATTACAAATCCAGGGGCACACGGTTTATCGCAAGTACTATATGAGTTTGCTTCAGCATCTGCCAACAATGGCTCTGGCTTTGAAGGATTAGCTGATAACTCAACGTTTTGGAATGTGACGACAGGGTTAGCTATGTTTTTTGGTCGCTATTTAACCATTATCCTTCAATTAGCAATTGCTTCACTACTTGCTAAAAAAATGTGGCACAGCGATTCAGTTGGAACATTGAAAACAGATACCTCAATGTTTACATTTTTGCTTGTTGCCATTGTACTGATGATTGGTGCGCTAACATTTTTACCCGCATTAGCACTTGGACCAATTACGGAGCATTTACAAATACATTCCTAATGAGGAGAGAATCAAATGGAAACTGTAAGAAAAGGTTTTATCACGAGCGATTTAGTAAAGAGCTCATTGATAGGCGCATTGAAGAAATTTAATCCAGTTACGATGATAAAAAATCCCGTCATGTTTGTCGTAGAAATCGGTTTTATTTTTGTGTTGTTGTTATCGTTTTTTCCTAATCTACTTGGCGGTGAGGAAGGAGAGCATGCTCAGCTCTATAATGCCATTGTTGCTATCATTCTCTTTGTTACAATTTTATTTGCTAACTTTGCAGAATCCATCGCTGAAGGGCGTGGAAAAGCACAAGTACAAACGTTAAAAAATACAAAGACAGTTACAAAAGCACGCGTCCTTTTAGCGGATGGTACAGAAGTAATGAAACAGGCACATGAGTTGAAAAAAGGGGATATCGTTTTAGTGCAAGCAGGGGAAGTGATTCCAAATGATGGCGAGGTCATTGAAGGGATTGCCACAGTCGATGAATCAGCCATTACTGGTGAGTCTGCACCCGTTGTGAAAGAACGCAGTGGAGATTTTTCATCTGTTACTGGTGGTACGACTGTCACAAGTGATTGGCTAATGATTGAAATTACTTCACTGCCAGGAGAGTCATTTTTAGATAAAATGATTGCCCTCATCGAAGGAGCAAGTCGGAAAAAAACACCTAATGAAATAGCGTTAAATACACTGTTAGTTAGCTTGACAATCATCTTTTTATTAGTGGTCGTGACATTATATCCAATGACTACTTATTTAAATGTACACATTTCTATTGCAACGTTAATTGCACTGACAGTTTGCTTAATACCAACGACCATCGGCGGTTTACTTTCTGCAATTGGTATTGCTGGTATGGACCGAGTGACGCAGTTTAATGTCATTGCAATGTCTGGTAGAGCTGTGGAAGCTTGCGGAGACGTAGATACACTTATATTAGATAAAACAGGTACAATAACGTACGGTAATCGCATGGCAACGGAGTTTTTACCAGTCAAAGGAGTTGACCATCAAACTTTGATGCAAGCTGCATGGCTGAGTTCGCTGACAGATGATACACCAGAAGGAAAATCTATTTTATCATTGGCATGTGATTTAGGGGTAACTACAACGGATGAACAACAACTAATTCAATACAGTGAGCATATTCCCTTTACCGCACAGACACGGATGAGCGGATTGAACTTGCAGGATGGGACGATCATTCGAAAAGGGGCTTATGATACAATTAAACAAGATAGTCTTGCAGCAGGACAACATATTCCGACAAATTTGGAACAGTTAGTGCATCAAGTATCTGCTGTTGGGGGCACACCGCTTGTTGTGTCGATGAATCATATTATTTTGGGTGTCATCCATCTGAAAGATGTTGTTAAATCCGGTTTGAAAGAACGCTTTGAACAACTGCGAGCAATGGGCATTAAAACAATTATGTGCACAGGGGATAATCCACTAACAGCAGCCGCTATTGCCAAAGAATCGGGCGTTGACAGTTTTATTGCAGAAAGTAAACCAGAAGATAAAATAAAGGTGATTAAAGATGAGCAGGCACTTGGAAAAGTTGTGGCGATGACAGGGGACGGTACCAATGACGCACCTGCTTTAGCACAGGCGAATGTAGGTCTTGCGATGAATTCAGGAACGAATGCAGCAAAAGAAGCTGCCAACATGGTTGATTTAGATTCAAATCCAACTAAAATAATTGAAGTTGTAGAGATTGGAAAGCAATTATTAATGACGCGTGGTGCACTTACAACATTCAGTATTGCAAACGATGTGGCAAAATATTTCGCCATTATTCCTGCTATGTTAATGGTAGCAGTACCTGAAATGAATGCGCTCAACATTATGCAACTGCATTCGCCGACAAGTGCCATCATTTCCGCTTTAATTTTTAATGCGGTGATTATTCCAATGTTAATTCCCATTGCGATAAAGGGCGTAAAATATAAGCCGATGAGTGCTACAAAATTATTACAGAAAAACTTGTTTGTTTATGGACTAGGTGGTATTCTTGCGCCTTTTATCGGTATAAAGGTGATCGATTTGCTAGCAGGGCCACTGTTAACCATGCTTGGTCTATAGGAGGAAAATGATATGAATAGATTTTGGGATAATGTCAAGCAAGCATTAATGGTATCTATTATTATGTTTGTAGTCTGTGGTTTAATTTATCCTGTGACAGTAACGGGTATCGCACAAGGGCTATTTAAGCATCAAGCGAATGGTAGCATTGTGGAAGTTGACGGAAAAGCTGTTGGTTCGGAAAAGCTTGGGCAAGCCTTTACATCAGCAGCGTTTTTTAAGGGCCGTGTTTCATCCATTAACTATAATGTTTATACACAAGAAGATATTGTACCAGATAAAAATGGTGAGATAGCTTATGGTGGAGTGAGTTCAGGAACATTCAATTATGCTCCGTCCAATCCAGAATTAACAAAACGAATAGAGGGAGATATTCAAGCCTTTTTACAGGCGAACCCAACTGTGAAACGACAAGATATTCCTGCTGATCTTATGACGGCCTCTGGATCGGGTTTAGATCCACATATTAGTGTGCAAGCAGCGCGCATTCAAATCGATCGAATTGCCAATGCAAGCGGACTGTCAGAGAAGGAAATCGAAAAAATTGTGGAGGCTAATACAGAGGGGCGGGCGCTCGGTCTATTTGGGGAAGAGAAAGTGAACTTCTTAATGGCGAATTTAGCTATTTTTAAACAAATGAAGGACAATGAATAAGTGGTGTAAAGTATAACTTCAATAAGGCAGATAGAGAGAATGGTATAGAGGTATTTTCTCTATCTGCTTACAATAAAAGGGTCTATGTTAGCTTTGTGAATTGACAAGAATTTTAATATGGTTTTTCTCTTTCATTAACGCTTCAAAGCCTTCTGTTACAACATCATCGAGCCCAATACGCTTAGTTACAAGTTTGTCCGCTGGGAAATAGCCTTTGGTCATTAACTCCATAACAGCTGGGAAGATATCTCGATAGGCAATAATACCTTTCACAGTACGTTCCGACAATACAATATTATTTGGTTGAATAGAAGCACTTGATTCCCATATCGAAACGATAATTGTTTCACCTTCGAACGTAGTGGAGTCAATAGCTTGCTGTAAAACAACAGGAACGCCAGTAACTTCAAATGCCACATCAACACCGCCATTTGTTAAGGCATGAAGACGTTCAACAGCATCTTCATCTTGCGGATTAATAACAGCTGTTGCTCCTAGTTCCATCGCCTTTGCAGCACGTTCTGCTGAAAGTTCCACCGCATAAATTTCGGAAGCTCCAGATGCCCGTAATGCTTCGATAACAAGAAGACCAATTGGCCCAGTTCCAAAAACTGCGGCTTTATCGCCAGCCTTTAATTTGCTTTGGCGAACTGCATGTAAAGCTACTGCGGCTGGTTCTACAAGAGCACCTTGTTCATAAGAAAGTCCTGCTGGCATTTTGTGTACCATGTGGTCATCTACCACAGTATATTCTGACAATCCGCCACCGCCGCCAGACAGTCCGTGGAAACCTAGTTGTTTACAAATGTTGTACTTCCCTTTTTTACATGCAGCACATTCGCCACAAGAGAGAATCGGTTCGACAACGACAGCATCTCCAATTTTTACTTTTGTAACACCTTCCCCAATTTCAACTACCTCGCCAGAAAACTCATGGCCCATTACAATAGGCGCTATATCTTTACTGATAGAGTGTGGCTGTTCAACTGGAATAAAGATTGGTCCTGCTGCATACTCATGTAAATCGCTTCCACAAATGCCTGTCCAATGTACTTTAATTTTTACTTTGCCGGATGCAATGGAAGGCTCCTCAATGTTTTCTACACGGATATCTCTTGCTTTATACCATCTTGCTGCTTTCATCACTATCAACCTCCAATACTATTATTCATGTTTATATTAACATGTGGAAAATATGCAAATCATTAGTTGGACTAAAATTGACATAAAAAATACGAAATGTCCATTAAATTTTTTCACATTTTTCACACTTTACATTTTTCATTGCATAATAGTCGTAATTAAAGTAAGTTTGTTAAGGGTTAGCGTTGCATCGATGAAAAAAACAAGAGAATATTGTAAATGCTTATGTTAATAGTACGTAAACATCCCTAAAAGGCCAAATCATGGTACAATGGGAAAGATGTAAGGAGGAACGAATTATGTCAAAATATACTGATTATAATTTTCAGCCATTTTTGCAGGACGCAATTGCAAAGCTTGGCTTCACAGAACCAACACCAATACAAAAGGAAATTATTCCACTAATCCTGAAAGGGAAAAGTGCGATTGGACAAGCACATACGGGTACAGGGAAAACGCATAGTTTCCTTATTCCTATCGTGCAACGCATTCAAGTTGACAAACAAGAGGTACAAGCGGTTATTACTTCGCCAACACGCGAGTTAGCTCAACAAATTTTTGATGCGTTAAATCAATTAATAGAAGGAACAGACATTCAAGCGAAATTATTTATTGGGGGTACGGACAAACAACGCTCCATTGATAAGTTAAAAACGCAACCACAAATCGTTGTTGGTACACCAGGACGTATTCGTGACCTTGTTTCAGCTCAAGCGTTATTTGTGCATACGGCACCAATGTTAGTTGTGGACGAAGCGGACTTAGCGTTCGATATGGGCTTTATCGAAGAGATTGATGGCTTTGCTTCTCAAATGCCAGAAAAGCTTGAAATGTTCGTGTTCTCTGCAACAATTCCCGAACGTCTACAGCCATTCTTAAAAAAATACATGGAAGCGCCTGTTCATGTTCATATGAACGATAAACGTCCCGTGGCAGAAGGTATTGATTTCGTCCTTGTACCTGTTCGTTCGAAATCTCGTAACAGACGTTTACAGGATGTTATTGAAGGCATTAACCCGTTTTTAGCGGTCATTTTTACCAATACACGTAAAAATGCAGAGCAAGTTGCGGCCTATTTAAACGAGCAAGGGATTCGTTGTGGACAAATTCATGGTGATTTAACGCCACGTGATCGTAAAAAAATGATGAAGCAAATTCGCGATTTAGAGTTTCAATATATCGTAGCAACAGATCTTGCAGCGCGCGGTATCGATATTCAAGGAATTTCACATGTCATTAACTATGAAATTCCAGAAGATCTAGAATTCTTTATTCACCGTGTTGGACGAACAGCACGTGCAGGCAATAAAGGAACAGCGATTACATTATTTGAGCCTTCTGACGAGGATGCATTAGCTCGTATTGAGAAAATGGGTATACCGTTTGTACAAAAGGATGTCAAAGATGGTGAATGGTCGGAACTAAAAGAGCGTCATGCACGTAAAAACCGTGTGAAGCACGAAAATGAGATTGATGCGAAAGCAAAATCTTTAGTACGTAAGCCGAAAAAAGTAAAACCAGGTTACAAACGTAATATGAAATGGGAAATGGAAAAAATTAAAAAACGCGAACGTCGCATAAAAGCTCGCGGCAAAAAATAAGGAGGCATAAATATGTTACTTGGCTCACATGTTTCAATGAGCGGCAAAGAAATGTTGCTCGGCTCTAGTAAAGAAGCTCTTTCTTATGGTGCGAACACCTTTATGATTTATACAGGTGCTCCACAAAACACGCGTCGAAAATCCATTGCAGACCTTAATATTATGAATGGTCTGTTGCATATGAAAGAGCATGGCATGACAAATATTGTTGTGCATGCTCCCTATATTATAAATATTGCCAATACAGAAAAACCGGAAACATTCCGTCTCGGCGTAGATTTTCTACAATCTGAAATTGAACGCACTGCTGCGTTGGAAGCTACACAAATTGTTTTACATCCTGGTGCCCATGTAGGTGCAGGGGCAGATGCTGGTATTGCTAAAATTATTGAAGGTTTAAATGAAGTACTTTCACAAGACTATCCCGTGCAAATTGCATTAGAAACAATGGCAGGGAAAGGAACAGAGTGTGGACGTTCTTTCGAAGAGCTTGCAAAAATAATCGATGGTGTGACACATAACGAGCGCCTTTCTGTATGCTTTGATACATGCCATACACATGATGCTGGCTATAATATTGTTGAAGATTTTGATGGGGTATTAAACGAGTTTGATAAAATAATCGGTGTAGATCGCATCAAAGTTCTTCATATAAATGACTCTAAAAACGTTCGTGGTGCAGGTAAAGACCGCCATGAAAATATCGGTTTTGGACATATCGGATTTGATGCATTAAAATACGTGGTTCATCATCCACAATTAATGGCTGTACCGAAGATTTTAGAAACACCATTTGTTGCTCAAAATAGTAATCCGAAAACTAAAACAGCACCGTATAAATATGAAATTGATATGCTACGTAGTGGAGAATATAAGCCAGCGCTTATTGACGCCTTACGAGGAGAGTAAGAGAACCGTAGACCAACGCAATGCAAATTGTGTTTGGTCTACGTTTTTTTATGAATCGCGGGTAAACGAGGCTATATCGCGGGTATTTGAACGGCTTCCGCGGGTAAAGAGAGTTTTATCGCGGGTATTTGAACACGAATCGCGGGTAAATAGCTTAAAATCGCGGGTATTTCAATAGTGCTGTTCGGAACTATTTTGAAATTCAAACGTCTACATGTGAAATAATGGGAAAGAACATTAGGTATAGAGAATGGAAATAATTACAGATAAATTAATTATGATTGCTTTATTTATTCTCATCATTCATTCAATCGAGACACTTGCCTATGCGGTACGTTTATCAGGGGCACGTGTAAAGTTACTAGCTTCAGCTTTATCTCTGTTTAATGTAATGGTGATGGTTTCAAGGCTAGCGAATATGATGCAACAACCGTTTACGGGGAGTTTAGTGGATACAGCGCCTGCTGACAATGCGCTAGAATACCAGTATCGCTTTATTATAGGAGCGGCATCACTAGGGACACTATTTGGGATATTATTACTGCCGACTTTCGTAGCTATCTTTTCACGAGGCATCATTCATTTGGCTGAGGAAAGAGGGTCGATTCCAGCTTTATTGAAGAAAGGCTTCACATTTGACTATGTAAAAAGAGGCATTAAACATATTCGCAAGCCAAGCTTGGCCTATGTAAAGGGCATTGGTTTACGAGATATTCCAGTCAAACTATTTGTGATGAACATTGTGATTACAGCGATTTATACTATTGGTGTTTTATCTTCTTTATATGCTGGTTTATTAGTCCCTGAATTAAAGGCAACAGCTGTCATGGCGTCTGGATTAATCAATGGCGTAGCAACAATTTTGTTAATTATTTTTATTGACCCTAAAATTTCTATACTTGCAGATGATGTTATCAATCAGCGGGGAAGTTATCTTGATTTAAAAAGAGCATCTGTTATGATGATGACCTCTAGATTTTTAGGAACGATTTTAGCGCAAGTGTTATTTATACCTGGGGCACATTATGTAGCTTGGTTTGCAAAGCTTATTACTTAGGAGTTAAGACAGAAATGGCTTTTAAAACGAGCATTTCATCTACTGGAAGAAGTAAGAATTACAACATATCGTTAGGTTAATCCTATAATATGGTTTAGATTTCAAGGCACATTTTCTATAAGGAAATGTGTCTTTTTTTATGTCTTCACTGTAAATAACATTGCATTTTGCAATTTATAAAAAACTAAATGCAATTTATATGTTGCAAAAAGCAATGTCATTTCATATAATACAATTAATAAAACAAATGGAGGTAACGTTATGTATAAGAAAAATAAGAAGCAAGTGGATGAACGTGTTAAAAATTTACAAAATAAAATATACAAAGAAATGTATGTGCTGATTATGATTGTCTGTTCCATTTCTATTGTAATAAAGTTCTTTAAAATGGGCGTGTCCTTGGACAATGTATTAACAGAGTGGTTGATTATCTTTGTGTCATCTGTTTATTATTATGTTAGGACGGCTTATCTAGGTATCTTAACAGATGAAGTAGAGGTTCATGATAGTAACAGTAAAATAAAATTACAGACGAAAAATATCATTTATGGAGTGGCTACTGGTTTGGTACTGGCGATTTTTTTTGGTCTTAATAGTGCCTTTAATTATGCGGATAGCACACAACAAGCATATAAATATTTCTTCATGGTTTTCTTAGTATCGCTAGTTATCTATGTACCATTTTTTGCAGGATTTTTAGGCTTATCATATATGGCTGCAAAAAAGAAAAGTGACCAAGTCGTACAAAAAAATCTAGAAGATTAACAGTGGTGATAAGCATGAAAAACATCCGTTTAAAAATGGCTCGAATAGAGCATGATTTGTCACAGGAAGATTTAGCTCAAAAAGTAGGGGTTACCCGCCAAACAATCGGTTTAATTGAAGTTGGGAAATATAATCCGACGTTAAACTTATGTATTGCGATTTGTAAAACGTTAAATAAAACGTTGGATGAATTATTTTGGGAAGAGTAAGACAATAAAAACCGCCATTTAGCCCTTCGCTAAATGGCGGTTTTTCGCTTAACTTTAGAAAATAAATTCAATAGGTTTCAGTTAACACGCCTTCACGCAGTCTATAAACTTGATCGCATAAAGACTCAATATCATTTTTATTATGGGATGTTAATAAAATAGTTGCTCCTCGCTGTTTTTCAGCGTTAATAATGTCATAGACATTTTGTACAGAATCTTCATCCAAACCATTCATGGGTTCATCTAGTAAAATCAATTCAGGTGTTTCCATAATGCTTTGAGCAATGGCTAGTTTTTGTTTCATCCCAAGAGAGTATGCTTTAACAGGGCGTTTATCTTCTGGGTCTAAACCTACTTTTGCTATCGCAGCTTTTATATCCTGGTCAGTAATTTGATTGCGAATCGCTGCTAAAAATTTTAAGTTGGAGAAACCTGAATAATGCTCTAAAAATCCAGGCTTTTCAAGGATTACACTTGCACTTTTAGGAAACGAAATATCTTGATGTAACACATCTCCGAATAATTTTACTGTTCCGACACTCGGTTTTACTAAGCCACAAATAACGCGAAATAACATCGATTTCCCTGAACCGTTATGACCCACAAAGCCATAAATTTTCCCTCGCTCTAGCTGAAAGTTAATATTTTGTAGCACCGTGCGTTTTTTAATCACCTTGGAAACGTTTAATACTTCAATGGACATAGCGCAACCTCCCTAATGGTAATCATTTTTTAAGCCGATTCGAACAATAATTAAACTCATAAGACAAATAAATAGCCCTTCAATCACTAAAATGACAGCGAACATGTTTGCGTCGAAATTTCCCATTAGCCCATAATAGAAAGGAATATAAGGGGCTGATTGCTTTATACCTGCAAAAAATAGAACGATCAGTAGTACAGACGCTATTTTTCCTGAAAACAATAATTCGATTATTTTCCATAGCAAGGCATGACAGTACATATTGATGCATAGAATGAATGCCTGTAGAACAATCAAGATATCAAATTGTAGCGACACGTGAGCTTTTAAAAAAAGGAAAAAGCTCATTATATAAGTGATTGCCACATAGCATGTCGTGAATATAAGTAGGATTAGCAGCCGATTAAGCCAAAACCAGTTTTTTTTTGGATAGCGTAATAGCATATTGTAGGAAAAAGAAGTGGAGCGAGGCTTCCAAATAATTTGAATTAAAATCACATAACCAAACCATAACAAAGTCCAATACATCCAAGTAAGTTCCTCCACGTGCCCTAAAAGGGCAGTAAATGCTTGGTGCAATGTCAGTCCATCAAAAAGGGATGTCATATGGAGTAGCAATAAAGTAGTACATAATGGATAGACAATACAAATACAACTAATTTTAAGGGCATCTTCTCGCAGTAGTTTCCACTCTAACGAAAATGTTGTCATGAATCATCATCTCGCACGTAAAAGTCTAGTTTATTGACTAAATAATGAATGGCATTGATTAATAATATCGTAACAGCTACTAATATAAAGAATGACCAAATAGGTGAAGTAAATTCACTTTTGTAAAACAAAATAGGTACAATGTGTATTGTGATTTTATCAACCATAAAAAGAGCCATGACTAAAATCGCACTAATAAAATTATTTTTGAGTAGCTGTTGGATCACTATGTATAGCAAACCACAAATAGCCGTAACACAATAAAATATATACATAAAGTAAAGCAAAGAACCGTTTTCTTTAGGCTCAGGCACATATAATAATAGGGCACTGTAATTTGTGATATAAGGGAAAAATATCCACTTCGCTAGCGATGTGCTCAACATACTACTTCCGAAAACAATCGCTGTAAAAAAGGCGGTCACGATAAAAACGAAGCAAACTTTATACGTAGCAAATTGCTGTCGGTGACGATATCTTCTAAGTAATAGCCAATCATTGTCTTTAGATGAAAAAGGCGCTAATAATATTAAAAATAATAAGGTATAGAAATTTTCATAACGAGAGGCTAATATAAAGTCTTTCACCGTATGCCATCTAGTTGCCACTGACATGATAGGCAATACTTCAAACAAATGTAGAGTTATCATAAAACATGCCACAATCCAAAAGAGCCATTTTTTCAAGCGAATATCCTGTAGACAATAGGTGTAGTACTTATAATACATCTTCATGTTTCTTCATCCCAATTAAGTAAATGACAAATGTAATGAAAATTTGCAACAGAAATTCGATAATCATAATAGAGATGGAGTTATCTCCATGTATACCTTCCGGAGCTAAAAAGTAAAATGGAGCCCATTTTGCGTGATTGGCAGCTAAAAACCAAATGCTAGTATAAATAATTTGTGGCATAAAAATTAATAAATAATAATTTTTAATAAACATAGATAGGGCTAGTCCCATACAAACATACACACTAGCAAACAATCCTCCGATAATATAAAATACAGCAACATATGCGTATGGAGACATGCTTAGTAAATTGGAAAAAAGAGGTTGAATATCGCCTTTGAAAGCACTTAAAACATTATCGGGTATTGCCAAAGTCCCCTCTACAAACCCTTTATAAATATTTGCATAGGCTGTATAGTCCCAATGATTTGTAAATATATTAACAAGTACTACCCCTAAACATAGTGGCAGTACGAACATAAAAAAGGCAGTTAGAAAAGTAGAAGCAAACTTTGCAGTGTAATATTTCCGTCTATCCATGCGCATAAAAATAAAATGTTGATAGCCGCTTTTTCTTTCACGAAAAATTGAGTCTACAAGTGCAATAGAAATTAACAACGGAAATATTAAATAATACAATTGAGATGCAAAATTATTAGTAAAACCGAGCCATTGTTTATGCGGAGATACGAAATTGAGCATATCATCTACAATAGGTTTTTCAAAGTGTTGATTATAAATTCTCTCTGATAATAAATATTCTTCATTATGCTCTTTAACGCCTATCCATACAGCAATGACAACAAGCAATACCAAGGCACAAATACTAAGATAAAAGTTTTTATTATTAAATAGTTTTTTATATTCAAGTAGCATTGCTATCCTCCTTTCTAAAATAAAGAAAGGGTTGTCCTAAGATAGACAACCCTATCCTAGAAAAAACTATAATATAATTTTTCAATGGGTTTTATAGAAAAGAGATAGAGTACTCTTAGTTACTTATTTTTACAAATTTTTCAAAGTGAATAAATTACTTTAGTAGAACTATTATCAATTTACTATTTATTGTTATTTTAAATATCTGGATAAAATCTACCTGCAATGTCTACATTTACGTGTGTAAAAGCGCTATTTTCTGCGACAAGCGTTACGCTGTTGCCAACAGCGCTTTGATCTACTGTAAAGGTACGTGTATCATTGTCACCTACCCTTGTAGCTGTTGGAGAAACTTTCTTCCCACCGGAATCCACAATCCACATATTTGCAGTGTAAGTACTACCAACGATAGAGTTTTCCACCTTTGATTGACTATTCGTATCTTTTGTTCCTGTTGCTAAATTAATATTAATAGAAAAAGGAGGCAGTTTTTTCGCATAGCTGATAGGACTTGTCCCTGCACTTGCTATACCTGCACTAAGCAATAATCCTAAAGCACAAACTGTTGTTGCTAGTCTTTTCTTCATTTAAAATCCAACTCCTTACTTTGTATTTTAAAATGGAAAATAAACCAATGACATCGACAACATCGTAACTAAGAGATTATTTCTTTTCTTATCCATAATTATAAAATTCTCAATATTGAAAATCAATATTTTGTTTCGCAAAGGAAAAAGATTTTCTTAGGTAGGTTTTGTAAGATTGAACTCTTAAGTGAGTACGAATTTTTTTGAACAAACTCCCACCTATAGAAGGGAAAAAGCCCGAAAGTCCAAAACTAACTTTCGGGCCTTTCTTACGTTTATTTAGTAAAAAGTGCAATAAGCTGGCGAGAACGTTTTCGTCCGAGTACTGCTTCCACTTCACTAAGTACATCTTTTGGAATACCTAAAAAGAGCCAAGAAAAAGAGAATTGCTCTAGATAAGGTCGAAGCTTTTTCACTTCAGAAGTGGTAATGTCAAAACCTTCGGCACGGGCAATCGCTACAACTTCTTTATCGCTACTTTGAGATAATTGTTGCAAAAATTGAATACTCACAAACAATCCCTCCTTTTAAGTTTTGTTTTCTTTACAAATACTAAACTTTCATTTATACTTACAATTTGTAAATCGTAATGATTTTGAATTAGAAAGAAGCGATCATGCATGAAACAAGCATTAATTGACATTGAAAATGTGTCATTTCAATATGACTATACACAAGTATTAAAAAACATCTCATTTCGTGTGGAAGAAGGAGATTTTTTGGCGCTCCTAGGTCCGAATGGCTCAGGGAAATCAACATTACTTAAAATTATTTTAGGTTTATTAAAACCGATGTCTGGTGAAATCCAATTATTTGGAGAGCCAAGTGCAACATTTAAACATCGTGAATGGATAGGCTATGTTTCTCAAAAATCCAATGCCTTCAACTCTGGTTTTCCTGCAACAGTTCAAGAAGTAGTTATTAGTGGATTATCAAAAAAATTAGGGCTCTTTAAGCGTCCGACGAAGGATGCCAAAAGCAAAGTATATGAGGCATTAAAAGCCGTAGGGATGGACGCCTTTATGAAACGAAATATTGGCGAGTTATCTGGTGGACAACAACAGCGCGTATTTATTGCACGTGCTTTAGTCAGTGAGCCACGATTACTGATTTTAGATGAACCAACAGTCGGCATCGATCACGAGAATGTGCAGTCCTTTTATGATATGCTGGCGAAATTGAATAGGGAACAAGGAATTACGATGATTCTTGTGACACATGATGTTGATACGGTATCAAACCGCATTAGTCATGTTGCTTGCCTTAATCAAACGATTCATTTCCACGGCTACAAAAACGAATTTGATTCGATTTCACAGGATGCGCTAGACGCTTGGTATGGCCATTCTGTGAGAAAGATTCACTAGAAGGAGAAGGCACAATGATTGAAGCAATTTTTCACTATGAGTTTTTACAAAATGCCTTTTTCTCTGGCTTATTAATTGGCATCATCGCACCACTTTTAGGTGTATTTATCGTAGTTCGTAGGCTATCACTTATTGCTGATGCATTATCCCATGTTACACTTGCGGGGATTGCTGGTAGCTTATATGTAAGTCAGTCTGTTGCTGCATTAGCAATGCTCAACCCAATTTACTTAGGTATACTTGCCTCTGTGAGTGGCTCGATATTAATTGAGCGCTTACGCCGTTTATATAAGCATTATGAAGAACTTGCCATTCCGATCATTATGTCTGGTGGAATTGGCATTAGCGCAATTTTTATTTCACTTGCCAGTGGCTTTAGCACCGATTTAATGAGCTATTTATTTGGTTCCGTTTCGGCTGTGTCGAGGCAGGATTTATGGGTCGTTATAGGGATTGCGATTGTAGTTATTGTGTTTTTATATTTCTTCTTTAAAGAATTATTTGTGCTATCGTTCGATGAGGAATATGCCAAAGCAAGTGGTTTGCCAGCTCGCTGGGTTCACCTGTTGTTTATGATTGTGACAGCACTTGTAATTGCTGCTAGTATGCGCATCGTAGGTATTTTACTTGTTTCATCTTTAATGACTTTGCCAGTGGCTGCCGCCATGCGTCTGGCTAAAGGTTTTAAACAAACCATACTCTATGCAATTGTATTTGGCGAGGTAGCAGTGTTCATAGGATTAGTAAGTGCATTTTACTTAGATTTAGCGCCAGGTGGTACGATTGTCGTTACGTCTATTGTTATTTTATTGCTAGTTATTATCGTGAAGAAAATTATGTTAAAGGTATCTGTAAAACAAGGGGAGGAAGCACTGTGAATATTTCAAGAGCGTGGGAAATTTTAAAAGAAAACGGCTATAAAAAAACAGATAAACGTGAGTTAATTTTAAATATGTTTGCGGAAACGGATAAATATTTAACCGCTCGAGATTTATTAGATGTGCTGAAAAAAGATTTTCCAGGTATGAGCTTCGATACAATTTATCGTAATCTTTCAACGTTTGTAAAGCTTGGCATTTTAGAAGAGACTGAGTTGTCTGGTGAACGAAATTTTCGTATGCATTGTGAATCTGAACATCATCACCATCATTTCATTTGTATGGATTGTGGCAATGTAAAAGAGCTGAATGTTTGCCCGATGGAAATGTTAGGTGAGAAGCTTCCAGATTATGAAATTGAAAATCATAAATTTGAAATTTACGGAAAATGCCCAGAATGTAAACATGAAACCCTGTCAAATTAGTTTTGACAGGGTTTTTACTTATATCAAAGGAGTATGTTTAGAAGGAAAGGGTATACTCCATTCTCAGTGAAAGAAGGCTACTATGCTCTTACTACACGAATAGCATCTATTTTTTTGCAATCGATAATAAGTGGTGATGTTGAACCAGCTTCTAGGAAATAAGCACAGCAATTTCTACAATTGAAGCTCACAAAAGTTAAACCAAGGAAACTAAGACCGCCTGCTAAGAAAACATCAACTACAGCTCCAACTTCTAATTTTCTTAATTGCTCACAGATGCAGCTTCTGCAGTTGTTCACTGCTTTGTGGCATTTCTCTTCTTTACATTCATGTTCTTTTTTGTGGCTACATTTGCAAGGTTTATGGCATTTACAAGGAGCCCAGTTCATATGCGTAACATAACGTCTATCTTCCATTCATATTACCTCCTTTCTCCATCACTTAATGTAAAGCTATTGCCTTACACTAATAATCTATGTTTTATTGAAGAATGGAGGGTGGTAATATGTCCGATAAACAAAGAAAAAACTATTTTTTTCTTTTAATAAATGTTGTTAAAGTTTATTTTATATGGCAAAGGTGTGATTGTACCGATATGGTTGTCATAGAGATAGAAGTCTATTAGTGGGGAAATAGGAAAGAATGTTATGTTTAGACAGCAGAACATGCATTTAAAATAAAGAAACGACGAATGTTGTTATTTTTACAAGCATTCGTCGTTGATTCATTATTGGTGTTTTTGTTGGAATGCTACCATGAAATCGCGAAGTGCTTCGCAAGTTTCTAATGGCACAGCATTATATGTTGATGCACGGCAACCACCTACTGAGCGGTGACCATTTAAACCGATAAATCCAGCTGCTTTTGCTTCAGCTAGGAATTGTTTTTCAAGTTCTTCATCAGCGACGCGGAACGTGATGTTCATTAATGAACGGCTTTCTGGCGTTGCGTGACCTTTATAAAAGCCATTGCTGTTATCGATTGCATCGTAAATTACTTGTGCTTTTGCTTCATTAAGTTTAGCAACAGCTTCGACGCCACCTTTAGCTTCCACCCATTTCAATACTTCACCTAACATGTAGATACCGAATGTTGGTGGTGTATTATATAATGAGTTACCATCCGCATGAGTTGTATATTTAAGCATTGTTGGAATTTCTTTATTTGCTTTTTCTAGTAAATCCTTGCGAATAATAACGACTGTTACACCAGAAGGACCAAGGTTTTTTTGCGCACCTGCATAAATGATACCAAATTTACTTACGTCTACAGGTTTAGATAGGATGTCACTTGACATATCTGCTACTAAAGGAACATTACCTGTTTCAGGGAATTCTTTCCATTGAGTACCATAAATTGTATTATTAGAAGTAATGTGCACGTATGCATCGTCTTCATTAAATTGAATATCTGATAATGCTGGGATATTACGATATTTATTTTCCTTTGTGCTTGCTGCTTCAACAGGTGTACCGAATAATTTAGCTTCTTTGAATGCTTTTTCTGACCATGAACCAGATAATACATAGCTTGCTTTTTTATCGGCTTGGAGGAAGTTCATCGGTACCATTGTGAATTGAAGGCTTGCCCCACCTTGTAAGAATAGTACTTCATAGTTTTCTGGAATAGCATAAAGTTTTTTTAATAGAGCAATTGCTTCGTTATGTACTTCGTCGAAAATTGCACTACGGTGACTCATTTCCATAATCGACATACCTGAATTACGGAAGTTTACTAATTGTTGTTGAGCGTTTTCTAATACTTCTAGGGGTAGTGCAGAAGGACCTGCGTTAAAATTGTATGCTCGTTGTCTCAAAATGGTACACTCCTTGTTTTGTTTAATAAAAGCACCTTTATTGGATTATAACTTAATTTTCAAGAGAAAAAACAAAATTCTCAATTTTTTATTTATGTACGATGAAAACGAGCATTTTAGTGTCAGGCACGCACACAATTCGCACACAATTTGTTTTATGTATTGCATATCAATGAAAAACTACATAGAGAAAAAAATTTCGGTATACTGAAAGGTAAGAAATAGTGAAAGGGGTGTATGTATGTTTACAGTAGAACAAGCAAGTCTGATTGTTGTGGATGTCCAAGGTAAATTAGCAACGATTGTAGAAGATAGTGAAACAGTCATTCAAAATGTAGCAAAACTAGTACAAGCGATGGAGGCTTTGGATGTCCCTGTGTTATGGCTTGAACAAAATCCAAGTCGTTTAGGTGGAACTGCATTAGAAATAGCACAACATCTTCAGGGGGCCCCAATGGCCAAAATGGCTTTTAGTGCTTGTCAAGAGCAAGCTTTTATCGATGCAGTTAAAGCAAGTGGTCGTACCCAATTTATCGTGACAGGTATTGAAGCGCATATTTGCGTTTATCAAACAGCAAGACAACTGAAAGAACAGGGCTTTGAAGTGGAAGTCGTTGTGGATGCGGTGTCCTCTCGCACAAAAGCCAACAAGGAAATAGGGCTAGATAAAATGAAGGCACTAGGTATATTGCCAACGAGCACAGAAATGATTTTATATGAGCTTTTACAAAGAGCGGATCATCCACATTTTAAAACGGTGTTACAACTCGTTAAATAACGATTTGATTGCCAGTACACCTTTAAAAGTAAATGCGTAGCAGACAAAGACCACAGCAAAAAAAGAGGCTGGGGCATAACTAAAATATTTAAGGAACAGAGGAAAG
>LAHS01002500.1_pt1 | contig 57283 bp, 43 predicted proteins | sample 329651 | NCBI WGS metagenome assembly LAHS01 (sample SAMN03275699, study PRJNA271635) | activated sludge metagenome | isolation source: sample C-1 Sludge from hydrolytic chamber (first chamber) of Anaerobic...
CCCATTGATTTAAAAGGACCTAAAAAAGAGGCCCTTTTTCAAGGGTCTCTATTTTGACTTTGGATTCAGTTAAGCTTAGTTAAGCTTACCCATCTTCTTAAGGTCGTTGTATCTTCTCTTGGCGAAATCTTCGCACTTAGTGAGAAGCTCAGTAGCATGAGCAGGATTGAGCTTAGGTAACTGAGAGTATCTGGCCTGAGCCATTAAGAAGTCTTGGAACTTAGTGAAGTCAGGTTCCTTCATATCCCAAGTGAGAGGATCTTTGCCTTGATCAGCAAGACGAGGATCGAATCTGAACAGAGGGAAGTAACCGCAATCGACAGCCTTCTTTTCCATATCTAAGGAGTTAACAAGACCGCCTTTGATGTGATGGAGTAAGCAAGGAGCGTAGCAGATTACAAGTGAAGGTCCATCGTAGGACTCAGCTTCTTTGAGGGCCTTAATAGCCTGAGTAGGATTGGCGCCTAAGGAAATCTGGGCGACATAGACATGCTCATAAGCCATAGCAATCAAAGGTAAGTTCTTCTTAGCATCTTTCTTACCAGAAGAAGCAAACTCAGCGATAGCGCCGGTCTGAGTAGACTTAGAGGCCTGACCACCAGTGTTGGAGTAAACCTCAGTATCGAGAACGAGGATGTTGACATCCTTAGTTGTAGCGATAACATGATCTAACCCGCCGTAGCCGATATCGTATGACCAGCCATCGCCGCCGACGATCCAAACTGACTTATCGAGTAAATCAGACTGATGATCGAGTAAGGCCTTGATGCCTTCATTCTTAGACTCTTTGACAAGATTGACCATCTTGAGAAGGATTGTACGGATATAATCCTTGTTCTTGATGTTCTTCTCATAGTCTTCCAAGACGGCCTTGAGTTCAGGCTCAACGTCGTTCTTGTTAGCTTCGATGATGTCGATGATCTGCTTGAGTTTGAAATCAGTAGCGCATCTCATACCGAAACCGTATTCAGCGTTATCCTCGAATAAGGAGTTAGCCCAGGCAACACCATTGCCATCCTTATCAGTAGTGAAAGGAGATAAAGGTGTAGAGCCGTTATAAATAGAAGAGCAGCCAGTCGCGTTAGCGATAAGCATATCTTTTCCGAAGAGCTGAGAAGCTAATCTGTAATAAGGAGCTTCACCGCATCCTGCGCAAGCACCGCAGACTTCGTGGTGGGAAGGAAGCAAAGCGACACCCTTAACAGAATCAGTAGGGAATAAGCCGAGTTTAGGATCGACTTTCTTGAATAAGTAATCAGCTTCAGGTTCATGATTGAACTGAGACTTGGCTTCGACCATGGAGATGGCCTTAACAGCCTTCATGGTTCCATCGGCCTGTTTAACCATCTTGCCAGGGCAAGAAGTCATACAAAGTCCGCAACCGACACAGTTTCTAGGTGAGACCTGAACTCTGAAGAATAAGCCTTTGACATTAGCACCGCCCATAGCAGGTAAGACATTGGCTTGTTCAGCTTCAGGAAGACCCTTGATTTCTTCAGGAGTGAGCATGAAGTTTCTGATAGTGGCGTGAGGGCAAGCGAATGCGCACTTACCGCACTGAATGCAGTATTCTTTATGCCATTCAGGGACGACATCAGCGATAGATCTCTTTTCCTTGAAGGAATAGTCATCCTTCATGGTTCCGTTCTCTAACTCCCACTTTCTGAAAGTAGAGACAGGTAGATCATATCCGCCTAATTCACCGATGACATTCATATAATCATCGAAGTATTCATCTCCGGTGACTTTCTTATCCTTAACAGCAGGAAGCTTAGCCCAAGCAGGATCAACCTTGACCTGGACAAGTCCAGAAGCGCCGGAATCGATGGCCTGATAGTTAGCCTGAACGATTTCATCGCCCTTCTTGAAGTATGACTTATACGCCATCTCCTTCATCCATTTAACAGCTTCAGCATAATCCATAATGTTGGCAAGCTTGAAGAATGAAGCCTGGAGAATAGTGTTAGTATGACGGCCCATGTGGCACTGGCCAGCGAGCTTATTAGCATCGATGATGTAGAACTTAGCATGTTTAACAGCTAAGTCATGCTTCATCTTGTTAGGCATAGCCTTGATCAAATCCTCAGCGGAAAGATCGGTATTGAGCAAGAAGGTTCCACCATCTTTGAGATCCTTAGCAATATCAAACTTGAAGATATAAGAATCCAAGGAGACGGAGATGAAATCAGCGTGCTGAATATAATAGGTGGAATGAATAGGAGTCTTACCAAATCTCAAGTGAGATCTAGTGACACCGCCTGATTTTCTGGAATCATAAGCGAAGTAAGCCTGGCAGTACATACCAGTAGCATCACCGATGATCTTGCAGGAAGACTTGTTGGCACCAACGGTACCATCAGAGCCTAAGCCGTAGAATAAGCAGGACTTATAATCATTATCAACAACGAAGTCCTCATCTACAGGAATAGAGAGATGAGTTACATCATCATTGATACCGACAGTGAAGCCAGTGAAAGGCTTCTTGGATTCCAAGAAATCATAAACTGACTTGACGTGTTTAGGCTGAGTATCCTTTGAAGCGATACCATAACGTCCGCCGATGACGACATCCATCTTTCTTCCCATCTGCTCAAGAGCAGCTAAGACATCGAGGTAGAGAGGTTCGCCGACTGAGTTAGGTTCCTTAGTTCTATCAAGAACAGCAACTCTCTTGACAGTGTTAGGAATAGCAGCGGCTAAAAGCTTAGCGGAGAAAGGTCTGTAAAGGTGGACTTTGACAAATCCGACTTTCTTGCCTTCCTTGACAAGCTTATTGACGACTTCGTGAGCAGTCTCGCAGACAGAGCCCATAGCGATGACTACATCAGTAGCATCCTTGGCGCCTTCATACACAAACGGAGCATATGTTCTGCCAGTGAGTTCACTAGCCTTCTTGAAGTAATCGCAAGCGATATCGACGATCTTCTCATTATGTAAGTTCTGAGCTTCCAAACCCTGGAAGGTAGTATCGTCGTTTTCAGCACCGCCTCTAGTAACAGCGTGCCCATGAGGATTTAAAGCAGAAGCCTTGAATCTCTTGACAGCATCCATATCTAGAAGTGACTTCCAGCCAGCATCCTCGACAAATTCGACGTTCTGAATTTCGTGAGAAGTTCTGAAGCCATCGAAGAAGTGCATGACAGGAGCAGAAGCCTCAATAGCAATGAGGTGAGCGACAGGGGCTAAATCAGCGACTTCCTGAACTGAGGAAGAAGCGATCATAGCTATACCAGTCTGTCTGCAAGCGTAGACATCTGAATGATCACCGAAAATTGATAAGCATCTAGAAGCAAGAGCACGAGCAGCGACATGCATGACAGCAGGAAGCTCCTCACCGACCCACTTGTAGATGTTAGGAATCATAAGAAGTAAACCTTGTGAAGCAGTATATGTAGAAGCTAAGGCGCCAGCCTGTAAAGCACCGTGGACAGAGCCAGAGGCACCACCTTCAGACTGAAGCTCAACAACATCAACAACGTTTCCGAATACGTTCTTCTTGCCCTGAGCAGCGAAAGCTTCAACGCCTTCAGCAATAGGGGAAGAAGGAGTAATAGGATAGATAGCAGCGACCTCAGTGAAGAGGTAGGAGCCCATAGCAGCGGCAGTGTTGCCGTCGACAGACTTAAAATATTTCTTAAATGCCATAATATTCCTCCATGAATAATTATATTACTATGTATCTGCTAATTCTAGGTCAGTTTATAATTTGTCCTCAGCGCTCAATTCTCTCATATAAGCTCTGAGTTTAGGACCTAAATCAGGTCTCTTAAGGGCAAAATCGATAGTGGCCTTAAGATATCCGAACTTGTCGCCGATGTCGTATCTAGTACCAGAGAAGGCACAAGCGTATAAAGAACGATTGGCCATAGTGGCTCTAATAGCGTCAGTGAGCTGAATCTCTCCGTTTACTCCAGGCTTAGTCTGCTCGAGAAGATTGAAAACATCAGGAGTTAAGACATATCTTCCTAAAACAGCGTAATCAGAAGGTGCCTTGTCTACTGAAGGTTTCTCAACAAAGTCAGTGACTTTGAAAAGCTTATCAGAAGATCTGACTTCCTTAGAAGGAGAAACAATTCCGTATTTAGAAGTATCTGCATGAGGTACTTTCTGAACACCGAGAATGCAAGTCTGCTTATCATCGTAAGCTTCGATTAGCTGCTGAAGAGCAGGCTTATCAGAAGGTACGACAAGATCATCTCCTAAAAGAACAGCGAAAGGTTCATCCCCGACAAAGGACTTAGCGCATAAAATAGCGTGTCCTAAGCCTTTAGGTTCCTTCTGTCTTATGTAGTAGACATTGGCTAAAGAGGCAATCTGATGAACCTCATCAGCTAAAGCATCCTTATGAGCATTCTTCAATCTCATTTCCAATTCATAATTGACATCGAAGTAGTTCTCCATTGAATTCTTAGTGGAATTGGTAATGATGAGAATATCATCGATTCCTGATTTGATAGCTTCCTCCACGATATAGTGAATGGTAGGAGTATCTACTATAGGAAGCATCTCTTTAGGCATGGCTTTAGTAGCAGGCAAAAAGCGAGTTCCAAGCCCAGCCGCAGGTATAACGGCCTTTCTTACTCTAGACATCTTATTTTGTTCCTCCTTAATGTATAGGAATAGCACATTGATTATATAACAGAACTGCTAATTTTAAAAACCACTCAGAGCACAAACTTATGAATGAATTAGAAATTCCTCTTAATAAGTATTCCATCTATAGAGAAAGTCATGGACTGATAAACATTAGAACCGCCTTGGGCATTAGTGGAATCCTTATAAAAGTATCTGACTCCATCTACTGTCCCCTTAGAAGAATCATAAGAATAGAAAGTGTCCGAAAGGTTTGAATACTCTATATCAAAGACAAATACAGCTTTCTCATTAGGCTTCATATCTATATTGGAGACAGTAAAGGAAGTAGGAGCCTCATCTGTTGAATTAACATAAGTGAATTTATCATCGTATCCGCTTTCTCCAGAGACATAAGTAACTAAGTTATTGATTCTAGTTGTAGCGTCTGCATCATTAGTGTAGATAAAGACATCAGCGTATATGTTTATAGCTTCACCCAGGCATATTCCTTTATTAGTGTCTCTATTGATGACTTCTGTAGATAAAGGAGAGATAAAGTCAGTGATCTTTAATTCGATATTATTAGTAGACCCGAAATTGCTTACTACCTCTATAGCGAAAGTCATTCTGGTATCAGGGAAGATATCGCTGAAGGAAAAAGGAGTCTCATCTAAAGAATCATATTCAGTAAAGTCAGTAGCGTAACTAGTAGTCTCGACTTTAGTGTCGCTAGACTTAAGAGCCCCAGGGTTCTTATATCCGACATATTTTCCTTCATCTGAAGAGTAGTTCTTATTGAAGTACTTCAAAGTAGCGCTCATCTCTTTTTCCATAGTGATGCCGGTGACTCCTATAGTGGTGGTCTTATTAGCGGTATACCAAGCAAAAACACCTGTAAAAGCACAAGTCAAAGAAAGGATGAGAGAAATATCTAAACTTAGAAGTTTAATGAATCTTTTTGTCATTTTCTTTCCTTTCCTTATACCTTTGAGAAAGAGGCATTTGAGTACCCGTTAGTATTAAAAGGCACATAGCTCGCATTTGAGTAACTGGTATAAACAGTAGAGCCGCTTCCATTCCCGTATCCTGAAGAACGATAGAAATAATAAGAAGAGGAATCAGAAGTAGAGGACATATTAAAGCCAACTTTAACTCCGCTTTCCTTATTCCATTTAGTGAACTGATCAGTAGAGGAATCGTAAGCGCAGTAAGAAGAAGCTTCAGAGAAAAGATAATCGGTGTTGTTATTTAAAGATGATGAATTACCATCTGAGGAAGTGAAGGATACATTAACAGAAAGAATATCTAATGTGAAACCATCCACATCATATGAAGTGTTATAAAAATAATCTGTGTTCAAAGTACCACCCGACTCGAAGTGATTACCTAAAGGCCAATAATCGTGGAAGAGATCAGTATAAACAGTATCATTAGAATCCCCGGTAGTAACATACACTTCAGAGCCACCTTTAAAATACCTGTGGGAAATAGAGTTGTCTTTTCCTACTCCTATAGCAAAGCAAGGGAAGTATTGACCAGTTGAATCAGTACCGAACCATCCTCCTAAGTTAGACCAGATACCAGCATCTGTATTAACGCTGATAGAAAGTACTTTCTCTTGAATGCAATTATTATAAGAAGAATATTCCAAAACCGGTTGAGATGTATATCCATCAGATGATGTAAGCTCTGACCAGTTTGCATATCTTGTGCAAGGCAAGGTGTTATTAGCAGATGTAAAAGTGGAATAAACACGATTAGGGTTATATCCGTTATAAAGAACTTTGAAATAATTATTAGTTGAATTAGAATTCACGACATATGAGATATCAATATTAATGTTGAAACTATCAGACTTGAAAAGATTCTCAAGAATAGTAGAAGAAGCAGTAGTAGTAGACCAGATCCATATTCCGTTATTGACATAAAAGTTACTAGCCGAGACTTTGTTATAAGTGACAAAAATAGACTTAAATGAAGTGGGCTTAGAGTAAGTTCCTGCCTGCAGCGGTCCATTTAACCTAAGAGCCCTAGATTTGGCAGAACTACTTACAATTTCGCCAGTATCGTTTTTAATCGTATAAGTTATTTCGTTAGAGGAAGAAGAAGGATATATACGGCAGTAACTAGATGTGTTGTCATGAGTTTTATACACGTTGGTAAGAGATACTGCGTTATTGTTCTGACTAGTCATAGAGGCATTAGTAGTTAAAGGATAAGTAGGACAAGAATAAGCAGTGGAGCCAGTCTGAGTGAAATCAAAAGCCTCGTTAAAAGTAGAGGAAGCTGTATTGTCAGCAGGGTTATCTGTTCTTGATCTTCCTATTAAAGAACCATATGAATAACCGGCTCTTCCGTTAACGTTAATCACTCCGTTATTAGATGTGTCATACGAGTTACCGCCGTATAAGCCTAAATACGCTGTTCCTCCATCACAATGACCGATGAAGAATCCTACATAGGTCTTATGGTAATTAGTATCAGCGTCTTCTCCAGAGGAAGCCGCTTTCCACATGTTCTTATATGTAGAATTGATGCTTAAATTAGAAGCTAAATACTTAACTTCAACGTTATATCTTTCAGCGGTGTACTTAATAAACTGTCCATCTGCTACATAACTAGTAGTAGCAGAGAGCTGAACAGTATAAAGACCTCCTGAATTTAACTTAGAGGAATCAGGCTGACTTACTGTAAAAGTAGTATCACTAGCTTTAGTTATGACATCAGTATCTGAAGAAGTCCAAGTCAAATTAAGAGAGACACTGGTTCCGTCGATAGTAGCGTTTAAAGTAGTAGCAGGAACAGTAATAGTAGTTCCGCTTACTGTTAAGTCTCCTAAAGCCTGGCTTGCAGCATCAAAATAAGTCGCTAGGTAATTAACAGTAGATAAATACCCTCCGCCGGTATTGCTTCCGACATTTATAGTAGGATGCTCTAATATTAAATTCCTTACACGAGAAGAGAAGCCAGTATACCCAAACATACCGACATCTCTTGTGTTATTTCCATCTACTACTAAGTTAGTAATCTTATATCCTTTACCGTTGAACTGACCTTCGAAAGGATAATCATCGCTTCCGATAGGAAGCAAAGCATCGCCAGTCCAAGTAATATTGTTTCCTAAGGCGAAATAAGAATCGACAGTAAAGACTGAAGCTAAGTTCAGTTTCTGAAGATTTCTTAGATGATCGCAAGTAGTAATAATATAAGGATCAGTTGAAGTACCAGTCCCGGATGCAAAATAATCAGCAGAGGAATCAGTAGTTACAATAGGAGAAGCAGCAGTCTTGCTAGAGTCTAGATAAGCAGCGTATGTGAAAGCTATCTGACCAGTAAGGGCGATACCTAATAAAGCTATAGACCAGAGCTTTATTTCCTTTCTTAATAATTCGTGTTTTTTCATGTTCTATCAGCTTTCATAATACGGATTATTAGAGAAGGAGAAATTAACCTTAAAAGAGACTCCAAAAGAGAACTTATTATTGATGGAACCTGTATTGTTCCAGTAATAGTTAATTAAAAGAAGAGGATTGATAGATATCTCTATAATGGTCGACTTAGAGAAAAGAAGATTTCCTTCTACATCAGTAGTAGCAAAGCCAGGAACGTAACATTGATCTGATATAGTCTTTGAATCATCGAAGGTTCCGGTTGGAGCATCAGCATAATCAGAAGAAGAAAAGAAACCCAAAGTATCATCAGTAGTTGAAGTAGAAGTAAAGAACTGGTTTGTAGATTCAGCCTCTAAAGAAGAAAACCCGTTGGAGTATCCATTAGACATAGTCCCGTCATTAGTGACTGTAAGATATCTATAAGTAAATAGATTCTCATCGTTAAGAGATACATATTGATCTCCTGATGTTGAAGTACTTACAAAAGATATATCGCCTTTAACAAAGCCTTCAAAGTACTGCTTAAAATATCTAAACTCCAAGAAGAGCTTAGGCATCTTTGAAAGATCTATGTTGTTCTCGTCTAGATAGAAGTCAGAAAGTGAGATATTAAAGTTATCGAAGATAGAAGAGTTCAAGGTTACAAGAAACGCGCCAGAACTATCTGCCTCACTAGCTACAGTTACATTATTATTGTCACCAGTCTCCTGAAGATAATAAGCAGAGGAAGAGGAAGAAGAGTCTAGGCTTTTTCCAGCGTAAGCATATGTATCGATATGAATAACAGAGGCTCCAGAGCTTAAAGTGATTCCTTGAGCGGGTGTTACGTTCTTATTCCAGTCCATCCAAGCAAAAGCCACACTGCTTACAATTAAAGTCACGGCAGTTACGGCAGAAAAAGATAAGGCCAAGATACATTTGATTTTCGATTTCATAAATAAAAGTAATGAGTGTCATCCAGGCTTTCTTATTCTTGTGTAACTTCACTTAAATAAGAACCAACGGCTTTGCTTAATTGAATCGCTTCAATCTTGCTTTTCTCTTGTTAATTATATGCTTTAAATAATATGTTAGTCAATTTAACAAACAATAGACCATAAAACAACTATCAATTATTAATATAATGTGGTTAGAAACTACAATGGGTTAAATATTTACGCTAAACTAGCCTTCAATTCCAATAAGGCGTCTCTTAATTCCGCTGCTCTTTCAAAGTCTAAATCAGACGCAGCTTTTCTCATTTCTTTCTCTAAAGAAGAGATGAGAGCCATCGTCTCTGACTTGGTGAGTTTTGCCTTCTTATCAAAGTCGATCTTCTTTTTAGTATCGACCATTCTGATAGGAGGGACTATCGGCTTAACTATCGATTTAGGAGTGATGTTATGTTCTTTATTGAACTCTTCTTGAATCGCTCTTCTTCTATTAGTCTCATCGATACATTCCTTCATGGATTTAGTGATGGAATCAGCGTACATGATAACTTGTCCGTGATCGTTTCTAGCCGCTCTTCCTACTAACTGAATAAGAGATCTAGTGGATCTTAAGAATCCTTCCTTATCAGCATCCAAAATAGCGATGAGAGAAACTTCCGGTATATCTAGTCCTTCTCTTAGAAGATTGATACCTACTACTACTTGGTAATCGCCTTTTCTGAGTTTATAAATAATCTCTGATCTTTCCAGAGTCTTTATCTCGTGCTGGAGATAAGCGACCTTGATGCCTTTCTGCTTAAAAAAGTCAGTTAAGTTCTCTGCATCATCGATAGTCAAAGTACATACGATAGTTCTTTCGTTCTTCTCGTTTCTCTTTTTGATTTCCTCAAGAAGATCATAAACAGGATTGTTCTTATTAGATCTTACTTCAATCATAGGATCTAGAAGTCCTGTAGGTCTTATTATCTGTTCGACAAACTGACCTTTAGTCTCACTAAGTTCCCAGTCTCCAGGAGTAGCGGAAGTGCAGATGAGATTATTGATTTTCTTATCGAATTCCTCAAACTTCAAAGGTCTATTATCTAAAGCAGAAGGCAGTCTAAACCCGTAATCCACCAGTACTTGCTTACGAGCCTGATCTCCGTTATACATACCGTTGATCTGAGGGATAGTAACGTGGGATTCATCGATGAAAAGAAGGAAGTCATCAGCTAAGTAATCAAGAAGGCAGAAAGGAGGTTCTCCTTTCTTTCTTCCGTCGATATGCCTTGAATAGTTTTCAATTCCCGGGCACATACCAAATTCCTCTAAGGATTCGATATCGTGTCTTGTTCTCATATCGAGTCTTTCTTCTTCTAAGAGCTTTCCTTGTTCATGAAGTTCATGAAGACGTTCAGTGAGTTCTTCTCTAATAGAAGCGCAAGCGCTTTTTACTCTATTAAGACCAGAAGCATGCTCATCAGCCGGGAAGACCATGTAGTACTCTAAAGAGCGGATAAATTCTCCGGTGGTGACCTTTACTTCATCCATTTCCTCTATTTTATTATCCGGGTCTATATAGACTCTGATGATAGTCTCATTAGAGGAATAAGGAGCAATCTCTAACATACCGCCTTTAAAGCGGAAGGTTCCTCTAGTCAACGACATATCGTTTCTAGTGTATTGAGCGTCGACTAGCTTATTCATCTTCTCACGTAAATCGATAGTTTCTCCTACTCTTAAATCAAAAGCCAGATGAGCGTACTCATCAGGATCAGTAAGACCGAAGATAGAAGCCACAGATGCTACGACAATAGTGTCTCTTCTAGACATTATTGAATTTATAGCAGATGATCTCATCATCTCTATTTCATCGTTGATAACTGCTTCTTTATCTATATATGTATCTGATTTAGGAAGATAAGCTTCTGGACGATAAAAATCGAAGTTAGAGACGAAGTACTCTACTCTGTTTTCCGGGAAGAGTTCTTTAAACTCAGCGTAAAGCTGACCCGCCAAAGTCTTATTATGAACTAAGACCAAAGCCGGGCGCTGAGTAGAGGCTATGACATTAGCCATAGTGAAAGTCTTTCCTGTTCCAGTCGCACCTAAAAGAACCTGGACTCTTTTGTTATCTTTTAGTCCTTCTACTAGCTCTTTAATAGCGTTAGGCTGATCTCCTGTCGGCTTATAAGGAGCGTGGATTGTGAAAGGTACGTAATCCTGATTAGGGTATTTCATATTTATAAGTCACTCTCAACTAAACTTACTTCGGTTTGTTTTCCTTGGTAATACTTATTTAGCATCTCTCCATATAGTCTATATAAAGTAGGTGAATCATATTCACCAGTCACTGTAAGATCATGGTCTTCTTGGAACTTAGTTAAGGCATCCTTAAAAGAAGTGTAGTTCTTATAAGCATCTAACTTATTAAGACAAGAAAGAATAGACTGCTCTTGGGTATAAGTAAGACGATAAGAATCTTCCTGATAAGGATAATAAACAAGTCCGCTGGTATATGAATAATAATCATTATCGCCAGTAGCGGTGAGTAAATCAGGAGTGATTCCTGTCCCGTGAATGCAGTTTCCGCTAGGGGTATATACTTTATCAGTCGTAATTTTTAAGGAACCGTACTTCTTACCTAAAGAACTAGAAATATCCATAGTGGTCTGCTCTACACCTTTTCCATATGACTTAGTTCCATAGACCTTAGCTCTATTGTTGTCTTTTAAAGCGTTAGTGAATAGTTCAGTAGCGGAAGCTGATCCTGAATTAAGGATAATACCGATATTCTCAACCTGATCAGTAGTGTAATAACTTCCTTTTTGATAATAAGAAGAAAGGATGTTCTCTTGATAATCCCTAGTAGTGTAGATCAAAGAACCAGATGATAAGAACATCGAAGCGGTCATATATCCGTCATAAGTATATCCGCCGCCATTAGAGGTGCAATCGAGAATAAGTTTCTCTACCTTTCCGTTCTGATCAATAAAGTCATCGATATAACTCTTCACTGCGTCTCTAGCGGAAGTTCCGTTAGTCCCGTAAAATGAATCGATTCTTAAAACGAGAGTAGAAGAAGCAACAGTGTAGTCCTCTTTAGTCACGACGACTTTAGAGCAGCTTCCAGTAGTAGCGCTTATTTCCACTTCTTCGCCATTTCTAAGAATTAAGAATGTAACATCTTTACCAGTCTCGCTAGGTTTCATCTTGTCAGTTAAATCAGCGGGAGCGATGTTTTCAACATATGTATATGAAGAGTCATTGTATTGTTTAAAAGCTATGATGACATCTCCGACTTCAGCTCCAGCCTTATACATGTTTCCGTCTTGAAGAGATGAAATTCTCATTCCACCGTAGTCTTTATTTTCTTTATTGTCGTGAGCGTAATAAGGAGAAGAAGAATAACCGTATATTCCAGTCCAAGAAGATGTGAGTCCCATATCCTCTAAGCTAGAAGCGTACTGAGTATAAGGATCGTTGTAGTTAGAGAGATTTCCCTTCACCATCAGATCTTCAAAAACAGGTTCCATATCCTCGTACTTATCTTTATAGAGCCATTTAGACTCTAGTTGTTTTTTAACAAGTCTATATTCTTCACTTAAGCCAGAAGACTTATTCATGATATTAGCGGTTATTACATACCCAACTCCACCGCCGATACCTAAAGAAAGAACAATGGAGATAATAAGAACTATCAAAGAAGATTTCTTCTGTGTCTTAACTCCTCTTAAATAAGCGTCTTTATTATCCTTATCTGTTTCAGTAAGGACCTTATTTTTATCTTTGTCCATATGAGCTTCCTTTTTGTCTTTTTAGTATATCATCAAGAGTTAAAACCTAGTAGGCATATAACTATATACTTAGGATAACAATAACTTATATTCATATATAAGCCATTTATAAAAGCCGCTATATAAACTGAAATAGCGGCTTACTTAGATAAATGAATAAACTGACTTACTTAGTCTTACTTATTGAAGAAGCCTTGAATGATATAGCGTAAGTAGAACTGACGCCTTCTTTAGAGAAAACTAACTTGATTCTATTGGCGGCATATGAGACAGCCTTTAAAGTATCGCCTTCAGTATCCTTAATAGAAAGATTAGATATGTCTTCCATAGCGGAGATAACAAACTTAACATTCTTCTTGATGAAAAGAACCTTCTTTTCAAATGATAATGTCAGACTTTTAGAGTCTTTATTAATCGAGTTTACTTTCTTACCTACAAACAACGAAATTTCACTTAAGTCCATTTTCCTTAACCTCTTTCACGCTTTCTTTATTTAAAGCGCCTTTCTTATTATATTCTTCCTTCTTGACGTTTTGAACTGGTTTATAAGAAGGGTCGTTTTTACTGAGGTCTTTTATCTTCTGCATGTTCTTTTTTCTGTTGGTGATCTTCTTGTTTTTCTTCTCTTCGAACTTGATTTCCCTATTGATACGGAAAGGTACTTTCTTAAACCCGAAGCCCGTGACTTCATAAGCATCAAGAACAGTGATGAAAGCGTGAGGATCGACTTTAAAGACTATCTTCTGGAACTGGTCGTATTCATCAGTAGTGAAGACGGTCTCTATCATGACCTTATCGTCTCCTGTATAACCACCGTAAGAATCGATAAGAGTAGTTCCTCTTTCCATCTGTTCATTGATGAGTTTATTAATCTCTTCCCAATGATCAGAAACAATGAAGCATACATATGAGTTATCACCTATATATACCTTATCTATAAACATAGCGCAGACGAAAGCAGAACAAGCACCGATAAGAAGAACAAGAATATTAGTAGCGAAGAAAGCATTAGAGATAATAATAAGAAGGTCGATAACAAAAGAACCTATAGCAGCCTTGATATTAAAATACTTAGATAAAGCCAAAGAAAGACAATCAGTGCCTCCTGTCGAGCCTCCGCCTATAAAAGTAAGACCGCATCCGATACCTACTAAGGCACCGCCGAATACACCCGCTAGCAAAATAGCGAGGTTATCATTAATAGGACCTAAAGATATGTAACTAGCAAACTCAGGGAAAGTAAGAAGATAATCAAACAAATAAAGGAACAGAGGGTAAGTAATAGAGGAAACTAAAGTCCTTAAAGAGAACCTAGCCCCTAAAAGAATAAACCCTATGAAGAACAAAACCCACTGCCAGATAGTAATCGCAAGATTAGTATCCCAGTTAAAAGCCTGGTTAAAGACAATACCTAAACCAGCCATTCCGCCAGAGACTATCTTATAAGGGATGAGGAACAATCCGTCACCACCAGCTAATAACAAAGAACCAAGCACTATCAAAAGAACATTAATAATAGACTTCTTAATATTGCCCGGATTAAAATCTTCCTTTAAGTCTATCCATGCGAGCCTGAGATCAAAGTTTTCTTTCATCTTTGAACTCCTTTCTCAGATATGCTTTGATGAAATTATCGATCTTTCCATCCATAACTGAAGCGATATCTGTCTGCTCATAGTCAGTCCTATGATCCTTCACCAAAGTGTAAGGCTGGAAGACGTAGGAGCGAATCTGAGATCCCCACTCTATATCTTTCTTTACACCGTTAATTTTTCTTAGTTTATCTTCTCTCTCGTTTTCCATTTTCTGGAACAATCGGGACTTGAGAAGATTCATAGCCATTTCGTAGTTGGCCAGTTGGTCTCGCTCAACTTGGCAAGTGACAACAATACCTGTCGGAATATGAGTAAGTCTTACAGCTGACTCTGTCTTATTTACATTCTGTCCACCAGCTCCAGAAGACCTGTAACGGTCAACCTTAAGATCCTTATCGCTGATATCAAGAGAAATAGACGAGTCGAACTGAGGCATGACATTAACAGAGGCAAAAGAAGTATGACGCGACTTAGATGCGTCAAAAGGAGAGATTCTCACTAGACGGTGAACACCTCTTTCAGATTTTAATAAGCCGAAAGCATTCTTACCGGATATAATCATCGTTGCTGAAGAGATACCAGCCTCTTCACCTTCGATATAATCGACGATTTCAGTCTTGAAATGATGAAGCTCCGCAAAACGGGTATACATTCTGAAAAGCATCATAGCCCAGTCGTGAGCCTCAGTCCCGCCAGCACCTGGATGGAAATCCAGAATGGCGTTTTTAGAGTCGTAAGGTCCGGAGAGATAAATCTCATCCTCAAAAGAAGATACTTCCTTTATGAAAGCATCGACTTTATTCTCAGTCTCTTTATGAAACTCCACATCGTTTTCTTCTTTTAACAAGGCTAAAGAATCCAAGATATCCTTTGATTCTTCTTCTAATTTCTCGGTATCTTTAATCTGTTCTTCTAAAGAAGAGATCTCAGAGTTGATCTGCATAGCTTTAGCTCTATCTGACCAGAAGTCAGGAGCCATAGTCAATTTTTCAAGTTCAGTTACTTTAGATTTCAGGCTAGAGATGTCAAAGGCACCCCCTTATATCATTAAGGGTGTCTAAAGATGAATTGAATAAGGATGTGATTTCATATAGTTCTTTCATAATTAAAGGTTCTTCTCTTCGCCAGGACGAGGTACGTATTTAGGTCCCTCACCTTTAGGTGCTTCTTCCTTCTTGGTAGGCATACTAGGTCCGCTCTTAGCAGGATTAGGGGCGGCATTAGGTACAGCTTTAGGTCCAGACTCAACTGGAGTAGCTCTCACTTGGACTCTGAACAAAGAAGAAGTGATATCAGCAGCAATCTGATCTAGCATCTTAGTAAACATATCGTATCCTTCATTAGTGTAGGACTGAAGAGGATCGGTATTAGCGTATGATCTTAAGTAAATAGCTTCTCTTAACTTAGACATCTCATCGATATGACGTGTCCAGTTGCGGTCTGTCATCTGCAAGACGACGGTCTTTTCAACGTAGTCTTTAAGATTATCAGGCCATTCTTCTCTCTTCTTGGCGTAAGCGTTATCGTAAAGAGAAGTAATGAAGTTGATGACATCATCAACAGGTAAACCATCGATATCTTTAGGGTCGATCTTGTTAGGCTCGAGATAACGAGGAACAAGATACTTCAATAAAGAGTTAGCATCGACGACAGTCTCAGAATCCACAAACTTGGTGTTGGCCTTAACAGAGTTAGTGACAAACTTCTCAAAGTAGTCGTGGATAGTCTCGTGAATAGAATTTGAATAAAGAATCTTATCACGGGTTTTATACATGATTTCTCTTTGCTTAGAGAGAATATCATCATAATCGAGCAAGGACTTACGAGTATCGAAGTTCTGGCCTTCGACTTTCTTCTGAGCGGAAGTGATGAGGTTAGTCATAGTCTTGGACTCTAGAGCTTCATCTCCCATCTTATCGAACATCTTGAAAAGAGCGGGTGAAGCGAAACGCTGCATCAGTTCATCTTCAATAGAGACGTAGAATCTAGAATAGCCAGGATCACCCTGACGTCCAGAACGGCCTCTCAACTGGTTATCGATACGTCTAGACTCATGTCTTTCAGTACCTAAAACAGCTAAGCCTCCTAAATCAGTAACACCTTCACCTAGTTTAATATCAGTACCACGGCCTGCCATGTTAGTAGCGATGGTAATAGCACCTTTTTCACCGGCTTTAGCGATAATAGCAGCTTCTCTTTCATGATTCTTGGCGTTCAAGACTTCATGAGGCAGATGTGCATTATTTAAAACAGCGTCGACAATTTCTGACTTCTCAACTGAAGGAGTGCCGATAAGAATAGGCTGTCCTTTAGCGTGTCTTTCCTGAACGTCCTTTAGTAAGGCATTGTACTTAGCCTTTTCAGAACGGAAAACCAAATCAGGATCATCGATTCTGACTATAGGTCTATTAGTAGGAATGACGACGACTCTCATATTGTAAATAGAACGGAACTCTTCCTCTTCGGTCTTGGCGGTTCCGGTCATACCGGAAAGCTTATCGTATAAACGGAAGAAGTTCTGATAAGTAATAGTAGCCATAGTGATAGTCTCAGGCTTGATCTTAACATGCTCTTTAGCCTGGAGAGCCTGCTGAAGTCCATCAGAATATTCACGGCCCTTAAGAACACGGCCGGTGAAGGAATCGATAAGATAAATCTCATCGCCAGATACCATGTACTCGACATCTTTCTTCATGATGTGATTGGCTTTTAAAGCCTGATGGATACGGTGAGCTAAATCAGCGTACTGAGGATCAAACAAGTTCGAGATACCGAAAGCCTTCTGGACTTTATCAACACCAGAATCAGTGAGGTTAACTAACTTCTTTTTGATATCGATAGTGAAATCAGTATCGCTTCTAAGAGACTTAACAAGTCTATCAGCAGTCAGATACGAGTTAGCGGTGATACCAGAACCACCAGAGATGATCAAAGGAGTTCTAGACTCATCAATCAAAATGGAATCGGCTTCATCGACGATACCAAAGTGGAGTCCTCTTAAGACTCTTCTATCGATTGAAGTAGCCATGTTATCTCTTAAGTAATCGAAGCCTAATTCTGAGTTAGTAGTATAAGTGATATCGCAGTTATAAGCTTCTTGTTTTCCCTTAGTGTCTTTTTCTCTGAGGTTAACACCGACAGTAAGACCTAAGAATCTATAAATCTGACCCATCCATTCAGCATCACGCTGAGCGAGGTATTCGTTAACAGTAACGACATGGACGCCTTTGCCTTCAAGGGCGTTAAGATAGACAGCCATAGTAGCGGTGAGGGTTTTACCTTCACCAGTTTTCATTTCAGCGACATCGCCTTCATTTAAAACGGTAGCACCGAAGACCTGAACAGGATAAGGGAACTGCCCGATAACTCTTTTAGCGGCTTCTCTTGCGACAGCGAAAGCCTCAGGAAGAATGTCATCGATAGTCTGACCATCTGCTAAGAGCTTTTTAAAATAAGGAGTCTTAGCTTTAAGCTCTTCATTAGATAAGCCCCTCATCTCATCTTCATAGAAAAAGACGCCTCTTGCCTTTTTCTGAATCTTATTAAAAGATCTGGCGTCAATTCTAAATAATTTATCTAAGAAGCCCATGTTTTTATATCCTTCCGATTACGGCATTTCAATTCGCTACAATATATATTAAGTAATACTATAAATAAGTAAATTAAAGCCCACTGATAATTCTACCAAGAGGAGCGCTTAGTTGCAACACGGAAGAGTGGAACCAGAAGATGGATATTTAGCTATCTATCTAATAATAAAAGTGCCTTATCTAAGGACTAAATTACTGATTTTATCAATATATTTTTATTCATTAGAGTCTATCTGAATGTGTCACATACTTCTCTTTTTGTTGTAAACTTAAAGATATGAAATGGTTTAATCAAAGAAAGCTTCCTTCTATCGGCTTAGTATTAGACGGAGGAGGAGGTAGAGGTCCTTACCAGATAGGTGTCTATCTGGCGATGAAGAAATACGGTTTAACTGATAAGGTGATAGGAATCTCCGGCTCCTCTGTTGGTGCCTTTATGTCTGTCATCTTTCTTTATGATGAACCTAGAAAAATCATAGGTTTCTGGAAGAAGATAGATAACGACATCATCATACAGGCTAAAGACCATAAGGTCTCGGCTTTCACTAAAGCCTTGATGAATAAAGACGGTATCTTCTCTAGAGAGAATCTCATTAAGTTAGTAAATTCAAATATAGACCTTAAAGTCTTGTTAGAAAATAAGACACCGGTATTTGTATCTCTGGCTAAAGAAGTACTTTCTGATAAAGGGAAAGTAGCCTCTTACGCTCCTAAGTATATTCAGATTAATGGCCTTCCCTCTGAAGATATCCTTACTCTGCTACTAGCGACTTCCGCTATACCTTACGTATTCGACCCTGTCGAATATAAAGGCGAAAGATACGTAGATCCTATGAAAGCAGATAATGAGCCTTATAAGCCTCTTTTGTCTTTTGATCCTGATATGCTTTTTATCGTTCCTCTTAACGTTTCTCATTACACTCATCATTACGATGAGAAGTTCCCTAAGACTATAGTGGACTTCGCTTCTCCTAAGATGATGGGTCTTCCTAAGATGAACATGCTCGACTTTTCTCAGAACCAGACTGATTTATATATCTCTGAAGGCTACCAAGTCGGAAAGATGATAATTAAGTACATGAAGGATAATAACCTTCTTGTCAGAGAAGATAAAAAGACTAAAAACCTCATGCCAAAGAAGTATATATCTTTAGCCAATATGAACATTAAATATATAGATTTTGCTACAATGAGTACAGAAGACATCCTTAACGATGTAGAAAAAGGTGATAACTAATATGGAAAACGACATTCCCTATGAAGAGCTAATTAAGAATCTTCAAGACCCTTCTGATCCTCTTTTCGGAGGCTCTTTAGCGTACATGACTGTCGAACTTTCCTTATCTCTTTTAATTAAGCTGATGAAGATAAAGCTTAAGAAGCCCTCTGATGATTCTTCTTTATATGAGAAGACTGTTATCATCTCCTCTTCTGTTCTTCCTTACTCTAGAGAAATGATTACTAAAGACGGAGAAGTATTCGGAAAGCTTAGAACAGCTTCCGCTCAAGAAGATAAAGACAAGATCGTAGAAGAAATATACCCTAAATCCTTAGCCTATCTTTCTAATTTAGGTTTGATCTCTTCTCTTCTTGATATCTTGATAAGTAAAACGACATCCTCTCTTAAAAACGACTATATTATGTTGAGGAGCAATATCAAAGGCTCTTTATATAACTTAGGATCGATCCTTGCTTTTGAGATTAACAAGATGACTCCTGGAGAAAAGAGAGATTCTTATCTCAAGAAAGTCGAAGATTACATCTTAAGTGAAAAGATTATAGATATGAAGGAGAATTCATAAATGAAAAACTACGTCGAGTGGGCTGAAAGAAAAAGACTGATAGATCTTAAGAATAAGTTCTGCACTCTTTATCAGAATGATGATGGATCTATGTTCTATATAGAGCCTGTCTTCTATGTCGGGCTTGAATATTTCAAGCAGTTAGTTCCTGCAAGATTCCAAGAGATCTTAAATGAGATGGACAGAGTCACTAAGAAGTATAAGCTAGTGGTCTTCACCGGTGATTCTGATGATCCTATAACTATCGTCGATGATGGCGTAAAAGCTGTTTACTTAACTATTCACGATATTACAGATCCTTTGAAGATCTACGTCCAAGAGAAGAACTTCCAGGGCGACTATAAAGATTAATTTTTACCAGATTCTAAGTCTATATATGAAAGAAAGGAGTCTATATGAAAAAAAAGACCTCTGTACTTATTAGTGTAGCTTGTATCTCTGTCTTAGCTTCATGCAGCTTGGATAACCCTTTTGGAAGCTTTGTTTCTTCTACTTCCTCTTCTAAGGTTTCTAATACTCCTGTCACCAGCCTCGATCTTACTAATGCCACTGATCCTTACACTAAAGGCGGTGATTACTTCAGAAAAGAGCATGAATATGCCGGCATGCTCTCCTCTCCTTCTACAGGAGATGTAAAGATGCTAGTCATTCCTATCAATATGGGGTCTTCTGCCGCTAAGAAATATACAGATTCCAATGATGAAGGAACTAAGCTAAAGACTGATCTGAATACTGCGTTCTTTGGAACATCAGACTCTACTAATTACTGGGAATCAGTATCTTCCTACTATAAAAAGTCTTCGTATGAGAAACTCAATATAACAGGAAGTGTCTCTAATTATGTGAATATCTCTGAATCAGCCGCTCAATTAGAGAGTCACTATTCAGATTGCTCTGATGCTTCTAACGCTATATTAGAAATCGCCGTTAAATCATTAATAGACGGCGGACTCAATTATTCCGATTATGATTCCGATGGAGATGGAAGCATGGATTTAGTATGGCTTGTCTATACTGATAATTACTCTTCTTCCTCTTCCGATAACGGATTATTATGGGCTTATACTTATTGGGATTACTGGTCTAATCAGACTAAAGCCAATCAAGCTACGTACGGACATGCTATCAATTACTCCTGGTCTTCTGCTCAGTTCATGTACGAAGGAACTAGCACTGGAGTAGATGCTCATACATTTATTCATGAGTCTGGTCACCAGATGGGCTTAGATGATTATTATTCTTATGATGATAGTCCACGTTCTCCTCTAGGAGAAACAGATATGATGGACTACAACATCGTCGATCATAACTCCTTCTCTAAGTACTGCTTAGATTGGATTACTCCTACTATCGGAGAAGCTGGTAAGACTTATACTCTTAAGCCTTTTGAAAGTTCTGGAGATGCTTTGATCATCGCCTCTTCCTTCAACGGAACCTGCTTTGATGAATTCTTCATCTGCGAATACTACACACCTACTGGACTTAACGAACTAGATTCAACTTATAAGTACGCTAATGGTAAAGTTAAGGGCATCACTCAAAGAGGACTTAGAATCCTTCACGCTGATCAGAGACTAGGACACTTCGAGTATTCCTCTAAGTTAAATAAATACGTCTGGGATAAGAAGTATTACAACAATCCGGATGTAACCTCTGTTTCTACTTCTGATTATTTCGGAATCGTGTCCTCTAACTCCAAGAAGTACTGCAACGACTCAGAAGAGTACACTTTGCTTTCGTTAGTTCAGGCTTCTGGAAATAAGAACCTCTTATCTGATTCCAGCATCGCCTTAAAATACGCTACTAACAATGATATCTTCACAAACACTTCTAGTAAGTTTGGTAAGGATGTCTATAGCGATTTCACCGCTAATGAAGGATGGAGTTTAGATTACAATATAGAGATTACTTCTATGAACGATGAAGGAATCACCTTCACCTTAAATAGCAATTCCACCTCTCAAGACCCCTCCTCTTCTTCCGCTGCTTAGTAATTTAATTCAAAAATCGGACTCATGACTAGATAAGTTATGAGTCCTTTTTCATGGATACGAAATAAGCTTAAGGCTCTATTCAAGCTTATCTTTAGCTTTTTTAAACGTCTTTATATTTATTTACTTTTAGACTAAATAATATATATATTAATGAAGCATGCTTTTCATGCACGGCAATAATTAGCTCTTATGGGTCTTTTTTATCTGTTCCGATCAAAACGGAATGGCATTCCTGTTTGATCGCTTTTGAATCATGCGCAACCATTCTTTTGTTTAATTAACGATCAAGTTATAAAAAAGAAGGCACTTTGTTAGAGCGCCTTCTTACTGGATGCTTCTATAAAGACTAGTTACTTACGGCTTTCTCCGTTAATGATAACCTTACCAGAAAGGATTGAGGATTTAACGCTGTTTACTGTGCCTTTATCAAAGGTTACGCTACCAGAAACTCCGTTGACCTTTAATGTATTGATGTTAGCGGCGTCTCCTTTTAAGCTTCCTGATACAGTGGACAGATCAAGAGTATCCGCAGCGACGTAATTGATATTGACGTTCCCACTTACCATGTTGAAAGATATTCTCTTGCCCCTGATATCACCAGCTTCAATCTTGCCTGAGACTGTAGAGACAGAAATATTGTCAGCGACCATATCTCCTAATTCGACGGTAGAAGATACTACTTTGATTCTAAAGGAATCGATAGGCATGTTCTTAGGCAAAGAAATAGAAAGATGAGAACGATGCATCTTAGAGAAGAATTTAGATTTAGGCATGAACTCTAGCTTAAAGGTTCTGGCCTTATCATCAGCGGTGATGACGTAATCATCAGGAGAAGCATCGTTGAAGTTAACTGCTATATGGTCATTGTCACCAGTAACGACTTTTATATCATCAGCTACTAACGAAAGAACAATAGTGTACTTGCCCTCGTTATGATAAGACTCTTCTCCGTTATTAGAAGCAGTGTCTTTAGGACCATCTACAACTTCAGCTTTTTTCACTTCTGCTTTATAAGAATCAGCTACGCTTTTAGGATCTCCGAATTTAGCGATAGCTTCGTCTTCGCTAAAGCCGGCTTCATTAGCGAGCTTGAATCTAGATTCGTACTTTGTAACAATGTCGTCGATTTCAGCTACATTGTCATTTTTAAGTTCTTCTCTTAGTTTGTTTAAATATTCTTCTTTTGTCATATTCATTAATCTCCTTTATAGATTAGATAGATTCTCCAATGTCTTTTAGTTTCTTCTCGGCTTGATCGAAGTTAATAGTCCCTTTCTTCAGTTCATCTAGTATCTCTTCTCTTGTTTCTTCTGAAGGAAGATTAATAGATGTATCTGATAGACCGAGAGTCTTAACTACGTCATCTAATAGTTTCTTGACGGTGGGATAAGAGATGTTGAGTTCTTTCTCAACGGCTTTTATGTTTCCGCCGTTCTTAAGGAAGACTTCAGCAAACTTCATCTGAGGTTCTGATAACTTATCAAAATCTGATAAGGAGAACTCACCTCTGATAACTGTCTGACATTTTTCACATTTCAGTTCAGTTACGATCAACTCTCCTTCATCTACTGGGCATTTCCCTAAAACTGGTGATTTCATATTCTTCCTTCTTTCAATTACATTATACACAAATTAATATGTTTGTAAACATTATTAATCACTTTAGTTAACATTTTTAATGTTGGTTGTATTTTTGATTACATTTTTATGCTTTTTGATTAATTATGATAATATTTGTTACTTTCTATAGATGACTACCAAAAGAGGTCAAAAGATTATAGACTTTAATAAGAAAGATCAATAAGCATAAATGAGAATAGATAAATACTTAAAACTTACAAGGATAATCAAAAGGCGAGAACTCGCTAAAGAGATGCTGGATAAAGGATTTATATCCATCAACGGCAAGATAGCTAAACCCCCCAATGAGATAAATGTCGGAGATAAGGTTCAGATTAAGACTCCTAGCGGAAGAAAGATAGAATTCTCTGTTTTGGAAATAAGAAACGTTACTACTGTTAAGAACGCTTCTGAGTTGTATAAGATGGAAGAGAACGAGGTGATTAATAATGATGAGCAAGGAAAAGAAAAATAGAATCGAAGCAATAATAGGCATCATTATTGGTGTGGCTTGTTTAGCAATCGTAATTTTTCTAGTTGTGCATTACATTCAGGAAGCCGATAAGGCTAAAGGCTTTATAGATAACTCTGCTGATTACCTTACCTGCTTATTAAGAACATGGAACTTCTAATCAATAGAGCAGAACAAGGCGTTAAAAATCTTGAATTAGAGACTGATCTTAGATACGGTGTGGCTTTCTCAGCCGGACCCGACTCGACATTTCTTCTTCACCTTCTTAAAAGGTGCGGTTTTAGTAAACTCTATGTTCTTTATGTAAACTATCACGACTCCCCTAATACTCCTAAAGAAGAAGAGTTAGTTTATAAAGACGTCGAGAAATATAACGTAAGGATAGTTAAAGAAGACGCTCACATGAAAGGCACTGGCGAGAACTTTGAGGCTACCGCCAGAAATATACGCTATAAGTTCTTTTCTAAGTGCTGCGGCAGATATAACTTAGAAGGTGTATTTGTGGCCCACCAGGAAGATGATCTTTTAACTACTTATCTCATGCAGAAGATAAGAGGAGGAATCGTCGACTATTACGGCATCGCCCCTTATAGAGTTATCGAAGGGGTGAATATCTTCAGGCCTCTTCTTGATATCTCCAAAGAAGATATCATCGGATATCTTAATTTTAATAAGATTCCTTATTACGATGACGTCACCAACAAGAATATTTCTCGTACTAGAAACTGGCTTAGGGAGAATATGCTTCCCTCTTTAAATAGAGAGGAAACTAAAAAAGAGATCGCTAAAGCTAACGAAGATATAGATAAAAGAGTCGAGTCATTAAAGCCCCTTATTAAAAAGGGTACTTTGTATTCAGATTATTACGCCTTGCCTGAAGATCTTAAATTGACTCTTATTATCTCTATTCTTCTTTCTAATGCTAATCATTTCTATAATCACGATAGAATCCTAGCCTCTAGGAACTTGATCTATGAGAACCTGAAAAGAAAAGATTCTACTGAGCTTACTCATCTTCCTTTAAATGTGACCATGTATAGAAACTACGATTGTTTCTATCTTCAGCAGACTAGCGATATGCTCCCTTATTCTCATAAGGTATTTGTACCTGGAGTCTATGACTTTAAAGAAGTTAAATTAGATCTTACAGATCCTTCTATTTTCAATATAAAAGCATCTGACTTCCCTTTAACTATAAGAACAGTAAGACCCGATGATAAGTTTGCTACTAATATAGTGAATAAGTCTGTTGTTAATTTTCTCAAGAGTCAGAAGGTTCCTTCTTACTTAAGAAACTTCTACCCTGTGATAGTATCTAAAAACGACAAGATTCTTTATGTGCCTTTTATTAAAGACGTCAAAGAAGGAAAGATTCCTTTTGAAATCAAGGACTTTATTCTTTAGCTTTTAAGATAGTCTTAATTAAGTCGTATAAGTCTAATAAGTAATCAGATGTCTTATATAGAGAAATATCGATCGTATTCATATAGAAATGAGGGTCGACCTTTTTGAAGTCCATCTTCATAAAGTAACTCATGAGTCTAGTACCGACTCCCTTAGTGCAGGAGTAGGCTCTAGACATCTTTATAAGATAGTGGTCCATGTATTCTTTGAAGTTCTCAAAAGAAGGATCATCGAGCATAATCTCGATTTCTTTCTTAGTGAATAAGTTATTCATCTCCATAGGGAAATGCCCGTAGACATCCTTGACCTTAGATTCGTATTTAGATAATTCCTCGATAGAGGAAATATCATAAAGCTCTCTATATATATTGATTCTATCTGTCTCAGAAGCATAAGTAGAAGGTATATGAGAATCTAAAGAGAAAGAGAGCTCATATTTAGTGCCTTTCTTACTAGGCTTAGCCTTGCCTTGAAGAGTCTTTTCTCCCATGACTTCATGAAGAAGAGACATATAAGCATCGTATCCGATAGAGTCGATAAAGCCAGCCTGTTCCTTGCCTAAGATATCACCGGCTCCTCTGATATTGAGATCCTCATTAGCGATCTTAAATCCCGAGCCTAGCTCAGTGAAGTCCTTTAAGGCCTTAAGTCTCTTTCTGGCGTCTTCATCTAGATTCATATAATCAGGATAAGTTAAATAAGCATAGGCTAAACGAGAAGACCTTCCTACTCTGCCCTTGATCTGATAAAGCTGAGCGAGTCCGAAGTCCTCTGCTCTTTCAACTATTATGGTATTGCAGTTAGGAACGTCTAGTCCAGTCTCAATAATAGTAGTGCAGACTAGAATATCAATCTTCCCGGCGTAGAAATCAGTCATGGTATCAGAAAGTTGTTCAGCTAACATCTGACCATGGGCGACACCTACTACACAGTTAGGGAACATCTCCTGAAGTTCCTTGGCTTTCTTGTATATAGTTTGAACTCTGTTATGAAGATAATAGATCTGTCCTTGTCTTCCTAGTTCTCTTGCGATTACTTCCTTCACTAAGTCCTTATTGTATCTAACTACATAAGTCTTGATAGGAAGTCTGTTGATAGGAGGATCATCTAATAAGGAGAGTTGTCTTACGTTTAATAAAGACATCTGAAGAGTACGAGGAATAGGAGTAGCGGTCAAAGTAAGAACATCAATCTTAGAGAATCTTTCTTTGATCTTTTCTTTATGGACGACTCCAAATCTCTGCTCCTCATCGACGATAAGAAGACCTATGTCTTTAAAGACTACATCGTCAGAAAGAAGTCTATGGGTTCCGATGACAAAGTTGATGTCCCCGGTCTTAAGCCCGAGTATTATCTTCTTTTGTTCAGCAGGAGTAACATTTCTTGATATCATAGCAATCTTCACATCAAAACCAGCGAATCTATTAATCGCTACTTCATAATGCTGCTGACATAGAACAGTAGTAGGACATAATAAAGCCGCTTGCTTACCTGATAGCATAGCCTTAAAAGCCGCTCTAAAAGCGACTTCTGTTTTTCCAAATCCGACATCCCCGGCCAGAAGCCTGTCCATAGGATGAGAAGACATCATATCCGCTTTTATTTCTCCCCAGGCTCTCTGCTGAGCTAAGGTCAGCTGATAAGGGAAAGATGAGTCGAACATATCTTCCAGTTCATCGTCTTTCTGGAAGGAATATCCGACTTCTTGATTTCTCATAGCGGCTATTTCTATAAGTCTATCGGCTAGATAAGCGACTCTTCCTCTGATCTTGGCTTTTCTTTTTGCCCAACTAGCACCGCCTAGTTTATCTAGTCTAGGTTTTAGTCCTTCTTTTGAAGAGTACTTCCTTATGAGCTTATATTTATCTAGAGGTACATAAAGATGAGCGTTATCACCTTCATACTGAATATCGAGGTATTCTAGTCCGTCTATCTCTTTAATACCTAAGTATCTTCCGATTCCTTGCTCTTCATGAACTACATAATCACCAGGAGTTAAGTCCTGGTACTTATTGATGACTTTAGCTTCCTTGAATCTTTTAAGGAAGTAAGAAGATCCTTCAGGCAAGCCGAATATTTCTCTAGATGATAAGACCAGAGTGTTGAAATGAGGAATCAAGAACCCACGTGTAAGGTCCTTACCTATATATTCCTTGTAGTCTTTAAGCTTAGAAAAGTTATATTCGCTTTTAGACATGGATTCTTTATAGCGAGCAAACTTATTCTCGTCCATAAAAACTCTTATCTTATATCCGTCCTTATCAAAGCTATCTAACATTTTTGGAACGTCCATAACAGATATGAAATGATAAGGAATATCAGTAACTGAAAGATCTGATTCTTCATCTAAGATATATTCTGTCTTAGAGGAAGATATTACATCTTCAAGTTTGAAGCAGTTCATCTCTTCTTTTAAGGCAAGATGAGCATTTTGAAGCTCTTCAAAATACTTAACAGCTTCCATGTAGTAAGAATTAGCGGACGACTCTATATCAGGGGCTCTATAGAATAGAATCCTATAATCAGATAAATACTCCAAGACTGAATTATTAGTGCTGGTGAAGAAAGGAAGATATCTCACTTTGTTTTCATCGATGCCGGAGTTTTCTACTTCAGATATGAATCTATTGGTTCTATCTGATAGTTCTTCTGTATAGGCAGGGCAATCCTTTACTGCTTCTTTTAAGGAAGCCTTAATACGGCTGATGCCTTCCTCTATTTCCTTAGAGGTAAAAAGATTCTCATGAGCGGGGATTATCTTAATAGAGTCAGCCTTCTTAAATGAAAGCTCGTCTTTTGAGGAGAAGATTCTTATTTCTTCTACTTCATCATCAAAGTATTCGATTCTATAAGGGTCTTCATTAGAAGGAGTGAATATATCAAATATTTCTCCTCTAGAGGAGAACTCAAAGACTTCCTCGACTTTATTTACACGAGTATAGCCTAGTTCTACTAACCATTTTGATAAGTCTTCCGGGGAGATTGTGTCTCCCTTCTTGATTTCAAGAAGAGAGCCTTTAAGTCTCTGATAAGGACTTACCTGATGGATGAGACCGTTAGCGTTAGTGACAAATATATGCTTAGAGGTTGAGGATACAAGCTGAGAAAGTGTATATAGTCTTTCTTTTACCATTTCCTTAGAGGAGGATATAGCTTCTATTCTCAATACTTCATCATAGGGATAGAAAAGAACATCTTCTTTAGAGAGGAACTGAGATAAAAAACTGATGAATGTATTAGCGTCGAATAGACTTGGAAGGACTATAGCGAGGTTCTTCTTTCTTTTTGAGAAGGAAGCGACTGTATATAAAGCCAGAGTCTCTAAAGAGTCGGCTTTTAATGTTTCTCCATTATCAAAAGACACTAAGTCTTTATCTGAGATAAATAGATCTATTAAGTCCTTGTTGAATTCCATTTATATAATTAGGCTAAGACTTTCTTGGTGTTAAATCTACTCATAGTCTTTTCAAAGTCACCTGTAGATAGATAATACTTCAAGGCCATTAAAGCTTCATCTAAAGCAGCGTTTATCTTTTCTTGCTCGTCTTTAGAAGGAACACCTAAAACATAATCGACTACTCCTCTATTAATAGGTTCCCCTGTTCCGATTCTTATTCTTTTTATCTTATCTGTATGAAGAAGATCAATGATATTTCCCAATCCCTTCTGACCTCCAGAAGAGCCGCCTTCTCTAAGGCGGAAACGTCCAGGCTCTAAAGCCATATCGTCAGATAAGACGATGATATCATCAGGAGAAATCTTAAAATAAGAGGTGAACTCTAAAACAGATTCACCGGAGAGATTCATATATGTCATAGGCTTAAGTATATAAAAAGGCTCACCTTCTATTTCCCCTTTAGCGTATATTCCCTTAAATCCCTCTTTGAAGTTTAAAGGACCGATATCATTAGAAAGCATATCGGCTAAAACAAAACCCATATTGTGTCTTGTCTTTTCGTATTCTACGCCCTTATTTCCAAGCCCTACTACTAATTTCATTTGATTGTTCCTTTTTATTTTACTCGGCTATATAATATTAGCATAAAAGAGGGGCACCCATGGAGTTCAATAGGCGTACTAAGCAAGGGAAACCGACGTCTGGTATTGGCTTTGCAGCCATGATTTTTGGTATGGCTTTTCTCTCTCAGGTCTTTTATGCTTATAACCTCTCTTACTATACAAACCTCGGACTTATCGATCTAGCAGGGGCTAGCGCCTGCAAGATAGTGTTCACTGTTGTCGACTGGCTAGATGACTTATTGTTTGGAGCCTTATCAGAACGAACCCATTCTAAATGGGGCAAGAGAATACCTTGGCTTCTAGGAGTCTTCATATGGATGCCAGTCTTTGTAGTATTAACGTTCATAGTAGGTCCTTCTACTCCGTTCTCTACTAAAGGCTTCATTACTTATTACCTTCTTATCTCTGTAGGTCAAGAGTTCGCTTCTACTATCTTCTATACTAACTACTACGCTTTGTTCCCTACTTTGTTCCACACTACTGATGCTAGAAACAAGACAGCATCAATGAAGCACTTCTTCGAGCTTATCGCTGTTGGTCTGTGCTTTGTTCTTACTCCTATTCTAGCGGATGATTTCAATATTCCTTATTATGCCATCGCTTTAATGTATTCAATCGTATACGTAGTCTTCTACGCTATCGGCTTAAGAAGCATGAATATAAACGATGATATTAAGTCCATCAATGAAAACACCAATAAGTATTCTTTCCGTCAGACTCTTAAGGACTGCCTTAAGGATGCACCGTTTGTAGTTTATAACTTAGCCAATTCTTGCTTCTCTTCTGCTTTATCAGTCGCTGTGTCCTTATTTCCTCATTATTGCATGTACGTATTAGGAATCTCTGGATGGCAGCAGTCAATAACTATAGGAGGACTATTCTTAACTGTTCTTCTTTCTATTCCTCTCTGGTACTGGCTAAATAGGAAGATAGGCTTTATCAAGACTTGGCTTATTTCTTTCACTTGTGCTCCTTTTGCCTTAGCACTTCTCTTAATTCCTAATGATTTTATAAGCGGGCTAATAATATCTTGCTGTATAGGTCCTTTCTTTGGAGGGCTTCTTCTTTCTCCTGATATGATAGGAGCAGAGATTGTAGATATAGATAAGATAAAGCATCATATCTCTAGAGAAGCCGCTATAGGATCAGTCTCTTCCTTAGTAGGAAGAATAATGATCATCGTCTCGACTGTCTTAGCTACTTACCTTCCTTCTAGATTAGGGTATAATTCAGGCATAGATACTGGTCCTAATCCTAGCTGGGCTTTTAAAGCCACTCTCGGCATCATGATTCCTTCTATTATGCTTCTAGGCGCTATTCTAGCCTACGTATATGTAAAGATATCCAGGAAAGAAAGAATGGCTCTCCATGAGCTTAAAAGAGCTGATTGTGAGAATACTACTGAGTTAGATATTAGAGAGGTCATCAATGAGACAAGAAAATAACAATAAGCCTTATATCCTAGTGAGCGCCTGCTTACTAGGAAGCAAGACCCGCTACGACGGAAAATCAAAACCCTATAAGTCCTCCTCGGCTTTAATCGAGTACTTTAATGTAATCCCTGTCTGCCCTGAAACCGATTCAGGTCTTCCTATCCCTAGAGATCCTTCGGAGATCAAAGGAGATAAGGTCTTCTCTAAAAGCGGAAAGGATGTAACTTCTTTTTATAATAAAGGAGCGGAACTCACTTTAAATACCGCTAAAAAGTACAATGTTAAGTTCGCTATCTTAAAAGAGAATTCCCCGTCATGCGGATCTAATTTCATACATGATGGCAGCTTCACTGCTAATCTTGTTAAAGGTGAAGGATACACAACAAAACTTTTAAGGAAGAACGGAATAGAAGTCTTCAATGAAGATATGATTCCTACTATTCTTCTTAATGAATATAAAAAGCATCAATCAGAAGATGATAAGTAAGGCTTTAAGACCTTTAAGTAGTCTTCGTATGTATTGCATTTAACTAACTGTATTTTTAAAGGCTTGATATCAGGAAGCCCCTTAAGATAAAAAGTAGAGATGGAACGCATGACCATGCTGGCCAGCTCATCGCCTTTTTCGTCTATCTGCATCTTAAGATGATCCATGATATCTTGTGCTTGTTCATGGATATCAGCTTTTCTTATCTCTATTCCATTCTCATGGTTAATTAGATCTTCAAAGATCTTAGGATTTCCCATAGCGCCTCTTCCGATCATAAAAGCATCAGCGGAGGTTATCTTCTCTACTTCATCGATATTAGTGATATCTATATTTCCGTTAGCGATAACTGGTATTGATACAGTCTTTTTCAATTCACCTATAAGATCATAATGAACAGGACCGACAAATCCTTCTTTAGTGGTTCTTCCATGAACCGCTATAGCCTTCACACCTGCTTCCTCAAGAAGCTTACCTACAGTAAGGACATTTACCTTATCGTAACCTAAGCGAATCTTAACAATAACCGGATGAGAAGAGATAGAGACCATCTTCCTTACTAAAGCATATAAGTCATCTGGTCTAGTAAGCCAAGAAGAACCAGCGTGCTGCTTTAGTACTTTCTTAGCCGGGCATCCGCAGTTGAAGTCTAAAAAGTCGAATACCGCATGATCGTTAATATAACTTACAGCCTCTAAGACATTAAAAGAATCTCCTCCGAATACTTGGAAGGCTACAGGTCCATTCTCTTTAACATGAGGCATCATCTCATATGTCTTTTTATTATGGTAATTTAAAGCGGTGCAAGAAGTCATCTCTGTATAAGTAAGACCCGCTCCATATCTTCTCGCCATTTCTCTCATGGCAAAAGTAGTGTATCCGGCTAAAGGAGCCTGGACATATCTGTTTTTGATCTCTAGTCCTGCTATAGAGAATGTTTTCATACTTTAAAAGTCTACCATCTAGAAGAAAAGAAAGAAAACAAAACGTCTGTTACCCTCTTCTTATAAGATCCGCCATATATATAGGAAGATATATTTTTTCTCCATCAGCCTCTACATTCTGATTGGTGAAAATCAGAGCCTTATGTATTCCATACTCTTTAGTTGAGAGAAGATTATTAAGAGCGGAATGAGATTGGAAATCTTTCCCGTATTTGACTTTTATAGGAAGTACATCCCCCCTCCATTCTACTAAGAAATCAACTTCGCCTTTCTTCTTGCTGTTGAAATAAAACAAGTTGTCAAAGCCATGACGGTTAAGAAGATCTGCTACTACGTTTTCATAAATCGCGCCAAAGTTAATATCCTTCTCATCGTTAAGTATCTTGTTCTTTAAGATTGGGTCCATATACAAATAAGTTAAAATACCCGTATCTTCGTGGAAAAGCTTCAAAAGCCTTCTGTTTGCACCTAGACGAAGGGGAGTTACCGGCTCATCTGTTGTATAAACAGGTATTGCTACTCCAGCGTTTACCAGCCATAAAAAAGAGTCTTCGACAATATCGTGATTGTTTTTATTTTCTAAACTTCCAAGTACAAAACGCTTATTCTTTTTATCTAGTTCATCAGGTATGCTGTCGTAAATCTGAAGTATATACATCTTTTTATCTCTAGGTGAATATTTACTAATATCACGTCTGTTATACATCTCTATATTTTGATGCTCAAGAGCAACCATATTAAGATCATTGTGATCAATATAGCTCTCAACAGCAGCAGGCATTCCACCGATAATTATATATTTACGGAATAAATCCATTAGCTTATCATGAACAAAGCTATCTACAGGTACCTTTTTCTCAAAGCAATCATTTACGTGAGAAATCACGCTATCATTAACTCCATTAGCCCAGAGAAATTCTTCAAAATCTAACGGATACATAGTAAAAGAAGTCATGTATCCTGTCGGCCAAGATACAATATCAGTAAGAGTCACTCCCAAAAGAGACCCGGAAAGAATATAACGATAAGATCCTTCTATAACCAAGAACTTCATCAAAGTCACAATATCAAACTGACTATGAGGAATATTATGCTCATCCATGTATATATAAATATTTTGAATCTCATCCATGAAAATTATAGTCTTGCCTTTAATTAAAGGATGATCGATGATTGATGAGAGATTAAAAATAAAGGACTTAGCATCTTTGCTTTTTATAAGTTGAGGAATGACATCGCTTCTTTCAACAAAGTTAATATATACATAACTGTAGCTTTTACTCTTTGCAAAAGCCTCTAGAGCATAAGTCTTTCCGACCTGCCTTGCACCATCTACAAAAAGAGCTGTATTAGTTTTCCACCATAGTTGGAGTTTTCGTCAATCTTTCTTTTAAGCATTTTCTATCACCTTTAACCACATTTTACCACATTTAGGAAATTATCCAACATGTTTTTATGCATTTTCGGGAAATTTTCCAACATTTTAAATGAAACTCTATATACCCATATCCTTCTTTTTTGTAATAAAAAGGACTAAAAAAGACCAGATGGAATATAGATTCCTCTCTGGTCTTAATGATACAGTCTACTTCTTGTCGTCTTTATGATCTTCGTCTTCCTTATTGACTAAGTCTTTAAGGGAGGAAGCAGTATTGACGGCTTTCTTATTTAGATTCTCTGCCTTTTCAGATCTAGAAGATATGTTCTCTTTGATCTTGGTGTATGAAAGAGGATTTACTTTAACCAGGATGACTTCCGCTCCGGATACATTCTCAACAAACTCTCCGAAGTCTTCAACTTTCTGATTAAACTGCTTCCATAAGGCCTGATCGATGCACATAGTAGCGACTGCCTGAATCTTATCAGATACAGTTTCTCCTAAACCTTGAGTGCGCATGACAAATGACTTAGTGGAGTCATTGATTATCTTCTTTGCGCCTCTGACGTTTAAGTCTTTTCCTAAGTCGTCCTCAACAAAGAGGAACAATAAGGAAGCGTGTCCTTTAATCTTATCTAGAGAATCTAGGAAGTTTCTAGCTTCTATCGTAGCCTTAGGCTTTTCTTCAGCTGCAGGTTTACTAGGTGAAGCAGGTGAAGGATTGCTATTTACATCTACTCCTAGAGGCTTTTTAGCTCCATCAGCAGGAGGGATGACATCTACAGGTTTCTTAACGACAGGTTTATCAGGCATCTTTCTATTCTTGATGAGGTAATCAATCTCTTCAGCAGTGATGGTTTCTTTCTCCATCAATGTCTTAGCGATGAGTTCTACATCATCTTTGTATTTATTGAGAAGCTGGTTTGCCTGTTCATGAGCATCATCTACAATCTTTCTGACAGCTCTATCTATTTCTAGAGCGATCTGTTCAGAGTGAGTAGCTTTAGCGGAGGTGTAGTCTCGACCTAAGAAGACCGATCCATTATCTTTTTCATACTGGATAGGGCCTAGATCAGACATACCGTACTGAGTAACCATCTGTCTAGCTATTTCTGTAGCTCTTTCAATATCGTTAGAGGCACCGGTAGAAATATCACCAAAGAAGATCTCTTCAGAAGTACGTCCACCTAATAAGCCAGTGATCTCAGCGATTAATTCATTCTTAGTAAGAAGGAATCTATCATTCTCAGGAGTCATCAAGACATGACCGCCTGTTCTTCCTCTAGGAATTATAGTTATACGCTGAACCTTTTCAGAATGCTGGAGTCTAATACCTATTACAGCGTGTCCAGCTTCATGATAAGCGACTCTCTTCTTCTCTTCTTCAGACATGCATCTATTAGTCTTAGCAGGTCCGGCTATAGAACGATCGATAGCTTCGTCGATATCGTCCATATCTACAGCGTTCTTATTCTCTCTAACAGCTAAGATAGCGGCATCATTAAGGATGTTAGCTAAATCAGCACCAGAGAAACCGACAGTTCTAGAAGCTATAGCGCCAAAGTCTACACTAGGAGCCATAATCTTATTTCTAGAATGTACTTTAAGAATAGCTTCTCTTCCTTCTTTATCAGGAAGATCGACAGTTATAGTTCTATCAAAACGTCCGGCTCTTAATAAGGCGGGGTCAAGAACATCCGCTCTATTAGTAGCGGCCATAACTATGACACCGGCATTCTCTTCAAAGCCATCCATTTCAACAAGCAGCTGATTGAGAGTCTGTTCTCTTTCATCGTTGCCGCCGCCCATACCAGCGCCTCTTTGACGTCCGACAGCATCGATTTCATCGATGAAGATCAGACAAGGTGCGTTCTGTTTAGCGACTCTGAACATATCTCTTACACGTCCAGCGCCGACACCGACATACATTTCAACAAAGTCAGAACCGGAAATAGAATAGAAAGGAACATTAGCCTCTCCTGCTACGGCTTTAGCAAGCAAGGTCTTGCCTGTTCCAGGAGGTCCCTGTAACAAGATACCTTTAGGAAGCTTAGCTCCTAAACGTGTATATTTCTTTCCATTGTGGAAATAATCGACCATTTCTGAAAGTTCAGCCTTAACTTCATCACATCCGGCTACATCTTTAAATCTAACTTTAGAGTGAAGTTCTTTTTTTGCTCTGGATTGATTGAAGTTGAACTGCTGAGAGTTCATAGATCCCATCGACTTAGAGAGTCTAGAGACAAACCAAATACCGGCGCCGATAACTACGATCCAAATAATGATAGTAGGAAGGTAATCGAGCCAGGATGATTTTGTGGTGTAATCCACAAAAGCATATACACCATGAGTAGAACCATAATACTGAATAGATCCTTCAGTAGTGGTGTACATTCTGGTGGTGATTATTTCAGTGTAATTATCAACAGCCGCCGTTAAGTTATCATCGATCTTAGCGGTGAAGGTATACTTACGAGTTACGTTGTTAGCAGTGTCTTTCTTAGTATAAGAACCCTCGAGATAGATATAACCAGCAGTGGTGTGATTCTCTTGGTTAAGATATGTAACATCCTCATTATCGAGGATCTTATAAAGATCTCCGTCTTTAGTGACGATATCAGCTCCTGTATAGCTTGTGCTATTAGAGTTGCTAAGTTGATTCACGGCAAAGAAAATAATCAATCCTATCAGGATCAGAGCAATTAGATATATATACCCTACTCTGAACTTAGGCTTGTTCTGATTAGACTGATTGTTGTCATCATCATTAGGGACTTGCATTGTCTTTTTCCTCCCTTTCTTGTAGTGGGTCTTCTCGAAGATATCAATTCTATTTCTAGTGCGTATTGATACTTAATAGATTAACATTTTTCAGTGATTAATAACACCTTAACCACCATGTAATTATTACCACAATATACATCGAACTATCAACATAATTGCTTATGAAAAACCGAGGCCTTATAAAGCCTCGGTTAAATCATCATATTTAGTCGACTTTCTCCAATGAAGCGAAGGCGACTTGAACAGAAGTAGGACGCCCGAAGAATGTAACAGTAACAGTGGCCAGAGCGTTAGTGATATCAACAGAAGTAATAACACCTTCATCATCAGCAAAGGCGCCATCAGTAATCTTAACCTTATCGTTAACTGCGAAGTCACCTCTGACCTCGGATACGATAAGATTCATCTTCTTTAAGATAGGAATCATTTCTTCTCTAGGAACAGGGAAAGGCTTAGTTCCTGAACCAGATGAACCGACAAGACCGGTTACTCCAGGAGTGTTACGAATAACATACCAGGCTAAGTCTGACATGATAGCTTCTACGAAGATATAACCAGGGCAGAGATTGATGATCTTTGTCTTCTTTTCGCCGTTCTTCTTTACCATAGGCTTATTGGTCTTCTTATCGATGACATCCTCTTCTTGCTCAGCGACAACAATTCTGAAGATGAAGTTCTCCATATGCATGGAGACCTTTCTCTTCTCGAGGTAATCAGCGACTATTCTCTCTCTTCCAGAATATGTATTAGCGACATACCACTGTTTCTCAGAAGAATGATCGATACCGTCAGCAAAGGGAACAGTATTTTCTTCCTCTTTAGATTCAGCTTCTTCTTTCTTCTCTTCTTGCTTAGGTTCTTCTTTAACTTCTTCTTCGGCTTTCTTCTCTTCAGGTTCAGTCTCAAAAACTGATTCTTCTTTTTCTTCTGACATTATCTAATGATTCCTCCAATGTAATTAATAATTAATCTGATACCAGCAACAATGCTTTCGCTTCCGCTTCCTGAACTAGAAGCTGAAGACGGGAAGGCAGACTCAAATCCCTTCATGACGTTAAGGGAGAGCCAATCCTCAAAATAAATGACTAATGAAGAGATGACGGTGATGACGCAAACTATGCCGACAGATGTCCATAATTGTTTTCTATTAGGCCATCTTATACGTCTTGCTTCCTGACCGACACCTTTGAAATATCCTTTGATTTTATTCATTGCTTTCTTCCTTTACTTAGCGGGTCTCCTTATGAAGAGTACGGCAGTTGCACTTAGGGCAGTACTTCATAACTTCAAACCTAGTGTTATCGCCTTTCTTCTTAGTAATAGTGTAATTTCTAGAGAGACACTTAGTACAGACTAATATTACCTTTTCCCGCATTCTAAAACTCCCTTCCCTAACTTCTTAACTTTAAAGCATACTCTAATAGTATAAACATAATGAACAGAAAGTCAAAGGTAGTAAAAAGACCTAACCAAATTGGCGGTCAGGTCTTATACACTTAAGATAAAATTAAGTATTATTTAGAAGGATAAGTAAGAGTTACAGACTGGATACCTACTCTGTATTTAGTAGCTTTGGTACCAGCAGTAGTAATCTTTACTCTAGCGTACTTTCCGGAGAAAGTAGAAGATGAAGCAATAGTGAAGGCTGCATCACCAGAAGTGTTATTAACAGCAGCAGTAGCATCAGCAGACCATGTAGTTCCATCAGCGGAATACTCAAGACTTACGATAGTGGCATCAGTGTTCCAATTTTGAGCAACTACAGAAATCTTAGTGAAGTTATAAGTAGAGACAACAGTGAAATAAGCAGGTGTTACAACTTTATCGGAATCTACAACAGCAGCATTAACGATTGTGGTATTTGTCCAAGCTGTGCCACATTTACTGTAATTAGCTTTTGTTGTAGAGAATGTAACTCCATTAATCTTATTAGAGAATTCTCCGTAAGTTGTGCCTATGGAACCACCAGTAGCATCAGCGAATCCACTAGCATTGCTTACAATGTCATATGACACATCGCCTTGAGGCAAAGAAGCAGAGACGAAAGTAACATCTACTTTATTTACGCATGTCGCAGCGAAAGTGAATTTATTAACATCACTACTGTCTACAGTAGCGTTAACAGATCCACCGTAAGCATTATCAACTTTAACAGAATCTACTTTATATCCGCTATTAGGAGTGCAAGTAACAGTGACTGTGTCGCCATAAGTTAAATTAGAAGTCTTATCTAAGACAGCCGATCCATTAGTAAGAGTTTCTAAGGAAGCCGTATATTTTGTAGTAGCAGCAGTATGTGAATTAACTATACCCATAATCTCAGGAGTCTTAGTCGCAGAGAAGTAAGTATAGACAACAGTCATATTAACTAATTCGCCATCATTAACATCAACTAAGGTTGTATCTCCATCTTTAGGATTTTTAAATGCATATCCACTACTCTCAGTATAAGTAATGCAGCTTGCAGTAGTAGTAGCACCATAAACCATGATGCTCTTACCAGAAGAAGGATCAGTTAAATATGCGTTACCATAAATATCTTTCTTCATTCCTTCAATAATACCAGTGACACTATAAAGCTTAGAGGTATCAGAAGCAGTCTTAGCTGCTAGTTCAGCTATAGTAGCGTTAGTAGTAGGAAGAGTTGAAGTACTAGAAGCTGCTTCAGAACTCACAGAAGAGACGGTAGAAGAAACAGGAGCAGTAGAAGAAGCAACAGAAGAAGCAACAGAAGTAACTGATGAATCACCACATCCGACCAAAGAAGCAGCGACCAAAACAATAGGAAGAATCAACAACTTAGTCTTTTTCATGTAGTTCCCTTTCTTTAGGTGCCATAACAAAACATCTCGTTATTGAAATAGTACTCTTTAAATGAAGTATAACACAGCAGACAAATAATCTAAAATTTGAAGTTTAGCATAGTAAAAGAACTAAAAAAGCCACAACTTTCAATTTTGAAAATTGCGGCTTATCTTTTATAAAACAATAGACTAGGCGACGACTTCTGTAATCTGAGGAGCAAGTCCTCTGAATATAGTATTATCGTTAGCACTAGAAACTGCCTTAGAAGCATCATAAATTATAAATGTAACATTGTAAACTTTGTCAGTAGAGAAAGCTCCAAGGAAATCATTGCAATAATACAATCCAAACTTTAAAGTCTTTACAGCAGCAACTGTTTTAGGTGCTGTGCCACCAGTGCCATCGCTAAGAGTAAGATAATTATAATTATTGTTAACTTTCTGAATTCTAACATTCTTAACAGTAACTACCTTACCACCAATAGTTTCAACATTGCTTTCAACATAATGTAAGCAAGTAGCAGCAGAATCTGCATCAGTGAAATCACCAATCTCAGTTCCGGTTAAAACCATATTTGCTTTCTCAGCAGTAGTGTTGGCTGTTAAAGCGGTAAGATGATAAGCATAAGTATTGGTAATTTTTGAGCCATAACTTCCAACCACACCAGCGACATCATATATATCTCCAACTTTTGCATCTAATAAAGCTTTATCAGCATCAGTAGCACCAGAATCTTTGGTATAGCAGAATAAATAACCGGTGGAATTAGCTAAAAGAACATAACCATTTCTCCAGAGCCACCCTGATAAACAACCTGCATAGCAGTTCCAGAAACAGAATCACCAACGGCTTTGTCACCAATTAAATTAGTGTTAGGAACAGTAACTTTAGCAGTAACATGTTCTTTGAAAGTAACAGTTACTTCATTAACGACACTAGCGGCGAATGAATAAACACCGTCCTTATCAGCAGAAATGGTGGAGGTTAATTTATCACCAAGCTTAACTTTTACAGTGTCAATATCATATCCGGTAGCAGGAGTGGCCTTAACTTCGATGACATCACCAGCTTTAGCGGTAGTAGCTTCAGTGAATACAGAATTAACAGTTTGTCCAACCTTGACAGTGCCATTAGTAGCATCATTTACGGTTAAATTATAGGACCAAGTGCCTTTACCAGCAGCTACAACAGGTTTAGCTGTTCCCATATATCCCTTAAGCTGAGGAGCATTGTTGTAATAGTCAACAACGCAGAACATCTTGATATAATCGCCATCAACTAAGCCGATAGACTTGAATGTCTTGTCGTTAGTGAAGACGCCAGTATATGAACCAGTGCCAGTATCAGTAAGAGCTAAAGAGGAATCGTTAAGAGATAATCCATAAACATAAATCTGTTTCTTAGAAACAGGATCAGAGAGATAGACATCTCCACAATCTCCACCATTAGCAACATCGCTTACTAAGCCTTTAACATAAACTACAGTGTTATCAGCAGCGGTCTTGGCAAGTAAATCCTCAATTGAAGCTTCCTTAATCTCAGGAATAACAAATGAACTAGGTTCCTCAGGTACATAGGAAGATGAAGTTGAAGAAGAAACAGGAGCGACAGAAGAGACTACAGATTCAACTGAGCTAACAGCGGAAGAAGCATCTCCGCAGCCGGCTAAAGAAGCAGCAACAATCAAGGCAGGTAGAATGAATAACTTAGATCTTTTCATATTTTCCTTTCAAATTGTTCTGATCTATCCGTTATGGATTAGATAGTTGACACATATTGTATTTATTGTATACTAATAAAACATTTCATAAAAGATAAAAATACGTCATATTGTGAAGATACAATGAATGTAAGCGTTTACTTTAGCATAAACCGGCTTAAAAGCCTACTTTTATGAGTTTTTTATTTCTCATAAAAAAACGCCGTAGGTCTTGACACCTAACAGCGCTTTCGAGAGTTAGTTCAGACTAAGCCTTTAAAGGGGTGTGAACATCGATTAAATCAGCTAGATAATTCATCTCTTTTTCCTTATCTAATCTAGGGAATAACTGACTTAACGGATTGAGCTTAACATTAGATAACTTACCAACTTGGTGAATAGTAGAGTACTTTCTCTCCTCTTCTGGGCAGTTCATCTGATTTAAAGCTTCTTCGGCTTTATTAACTAAGAAAGGTCTAAGCATGATAGAGCCTACTCTTAGAATTTCTACTAGTACATACATAGTCTCTTTAAGTTCATCTTTCTTGGACTCATCTTTAGCTAAAGCCCAAGGTGCCTGATCTTCAATAAGCTTATTACCGACATTAATTAAAGTAATAGCGGTATCTGCTCCTCTAGTGACATTGAACTTATCCATGAAGTCTTCATACTGAGAAATATAAAGGCTGATATCCTGATAAGCTTTCTTAACATTAGAATTATTAGGTTCCTTATATTCAGGAATAACTCCATCGAAGTACTTATTAATCATAGAGAGAGTTCTATTAAGAAGATTTCCGTATGAGTTAACAAGATCCATATTGATTCTGTCGACAAACTGCTTAGGAGTGAAAGTGCCATCGTCACCGATAGGTACTTCTCTCACCATGTAGTATCTTAAAGAATCAAGTCCGTATCTTTCTATTAAAGGCAGAGGAGAAGGAGCGTTTCCTAAAGACTTAGAAAGCTTAACTCCTGATCTTGTAAGAAGAAGGCCGTGAACATAAACATGATCAGGCAATCTGATACCGAGAGCCAATAAAAGAATAGGCCAGTATATAGTGTGGAATCTATTAATTTCTCTTCCGACAAAGTGAACGATCTCAGAATCAGGTCCCCAGTACTTCTGGAAACGAGAATCATCATCAGAAAGATATCCTAAAGCAGAGATATAGTTAAGCAGAGCGTCGATCCAAACATAGACGATATGCTTAGGATTCTCGTTGATAGGAATTCCCCACTTAAAGGAAGTACGAGTAATGCATAAATCCTCTAAGCCAGGCTTGATGAAAGTATTGATCATCTCAGTAAGCTTCCCGTCAGGGACAAAATCAGGATGAGTCTTATAGAACTCCAATAACTGAGGAATGTATTTCTTGCAATTCAAGAAATAAGCCTCTTCAGTTTCCTTATGTACTTCTCTTCCGCAATCCGGGCAGACGTGTTTCTCACCTACTTGAGAGTCAGTCCAGAAAGACTCGCAAGAAGTGCAGTACCAGCCTTCATATTTACCTAGGTATATATCGCCTTTATTCAGAAGCTTAGTGAAGACCTTCTTCACTACTTCCATATGTCTAGGCTCAGTAGTACGGATGAAGTCATCGTTAGTTATGCCCATGGCCTTCCAAGTCTTCTTGAAGTTCTCAGCGATTCCATCGACAAAAGACTGAGGTTCTTTACCAGCAGCCTCAGCGTTTTTAGCGATCTTCTGTCCGTGTTCATCAGCTCCGGTCAAAAAGAAGACATCGTATCCTCTTTCTCTTTTGTATCTGGCTATAGAGTCAGTGATAACTTCACAGTAGGAATGCCCTATATGAAGATTAGCGGATGCGTAATAAATAGGAGTAGTTATATAAAAGTATTTCTTATCGTCCATAAATAGTCCTCCTTAGACTAACCAAGACCTTATAAATAGGCTCGCTTTATTATTATACAATCTCAAGATAAATAAAAAAGCACCTAAAGTGATGTCTAGGTGCTTAATAAGTACTTGTAAGAATACTACTTAGATTCAGCAGTCTTCTTAGCGTCGTTTGCAGCAAACTTCTTGTTGAAACGATCGATACGGCCATCGGAAACGATGCTGCCGGACTTGCCAGTGTAGTAAGAATGGCACTTAGAGCAAGTATCGACTCTGATTTCCTTCAAAACAGAACCAGTTTCGAAAGTGGCTCCGCAGTTGACGCAAGTAACCTTGCAACGATGGTACTCAGGATGAATTCCTTTTTTCATATCTATATATTTCCCTTCCGCTTGGATTTTGCCAAGCTTTTTAGACTGACTTAGTAAGTATAGCGAATTGAAGCGAAGTTTTCAACAAGGATTATTTTCCTTGAATCTTCCCCTTATGAGCGCCCTTAGAAGCATGGGTCAGATAAGTTCCGCCTTGATTAGCGGCTAATTGCTTAGCGTAGTCCTCAGCTTCGGCCTTGGTCTTAAATAACTTGATGGTCTTCTTACCACCGGCGTATTTAATTGACCACATGCCGTCTGCTCTTTTGGCGACGTGATATACACGTGTCTGAGAAACGGCTACAGACTCACTCTTATCTTCAGGCTTCTTTTCTTCTTTAACTTCTTTCTGCTCGACAGGTTCCTTAACAGGGTCTTCCTTTATAGCAGGTTCTTCTTTTTCTACGTGTTCTTCTACTTCGTCATTACTAGAAGCCTCTGCTTCTTCTTTGGCTTCCTCATCCATCTCTTGAGAACTCTCTTGAACAGTGAGTCCTTTAGTGATGACCATCTTGCCGTCTTTCATCTCCTGACCATGCTCGTAAGTGATCTTACCAGCATCGATCTCTTTGATTTCTTCCTTGTACTTAATCATTTCTTCATCATTAGCTAAGATGAAGTGACCAGGTAAGATCTCATGGAGAGTAGGCTTCTGCTTAGAATAGTCATGAGCTAAGCTAGGATTATAGACGATTCTCTGTCTTCTCTTCTCAGAGAGAGGATTAGGCTGAGGAATAGCGGATAACAATGACTTAGTGTACGGATGAAGAGGATGCTTGAACAATTCATCGGAAGTAGTAAGTTCTACTAGCTGTCCGAAATACATAACAGCGATTCTCTGGCAGAAATACTTTACTGTGGATAAATCGTGAGCGATGAATATCATAGTAAGGCCCATCTCATCCTTAAGTTCATTAAGAAGGTTGATGATCTGAGCTCTAATAGAGACATCCAAAGCAGATATAGGTTCATCGCAGATAAGAAGCTTAGGATTCATAATAAGCGCTCTAGCGATACCGATTCTCTGTCTCTGACCGCCGGAGAACTCGTGAGGATATCTAGAAGCGTGTTCAGGAACAAGCCCGACCTTCTTTAAGATATCGACAGTCTTCTTATGGTTCTCAGCTCTGTTATGATGGCCTTGAATTCTAAGACCTTCCTGAATAATATCCTCGACAGTCATTCTAGGATCGAGTGAATCGACAGGATCCTGGAAGATCATCTGAATCTCATCCATAAGCTTTCTGGAGACGTGCTTATTATCGTAATGAATCTGACGAATCTTCTTTTTCTGTTCTTTAACTACAGCTTCGTTTCTATCGTTAGCTTCTTTAATCTGCTTATTGAAGCCATCTTCGATAGCCTTGGCCTTATTCTTAGCATCTTCAGAGTTAAGAGCACCTAAAGCGGCGATCTGTTTCTCTTTTTCAGCCTTTAAGTTAGCGACTTTTTCTTTAGTGTGAATCCTAGAGTACTTAATTTCCTTTTCGTTCCATCTATCACCGGCAGAGATTCTCTGGCCCTTATAATAAATAGATCCGGAAGTGATGTTATAAAGTCTAATGATGCAACGGCCGGTAGTGGTCTTTCCGCATCCTGACTCACCGACGATACCAAAGGTCTCGCCTTCATGAACATCGAATGAAACATCGTGAACAGCCTTGAGCTTAACCTGGTTAGGCCAAGTACCGAGTTTGAAGTACATCTTCAAGTGTCTTACAGAAAGAAGGACATGCTTATTAACAAGCTCTTTCTTGTATTTGACCTTGGACTTGAACTCTTTATCGTCATTGATGACAGAATCAGGCATCAACTCATCGCCTTCTTGATGCTCTATTCTATCGTCTTTAGCTTCATCGAGAACCTGAGAAGCACCTTCATGAGCGGCGAGGAACTCGTCGTTCCTCTTAGCTCTATCTTTATCTTCTTCTAATTCATTAACAACGGGGAGTTCTGTAGTTTTATCGTTATTTGTTTTCATATTTGGCTTCCTCCTCTAGAGCCTTCTTAATACGGGTAGTGACAATCTTAGGAGGCTCGACATGAGGAGCGTCCTTATAAAGAAGCCAAGTAGCCGCATAGTGAGTATCAGAAATCTTGAAATAAGGCGGCTGATACTTGTAATCGATAGCCATAGCATATTTGTTTCTGGCAGCGAAAGCATCGCCAACAGGAGGGAAGATCATATCAGGAGGTGTACCAGGAATAGCTTCTAGTTTCTCCTTAGAATCAATATCAGGAATTGAAGACAGTAAGGCCCATGTATAAGGATGTCTAGGATCGAAGAAGATTTCCTTATCGGTGCCGTATTCACAAATCTTACCAGCGTACATAACAGCGACTCTATCAGCCATGTTAGCAACGACACCTAAATCGTGGGTAATGAAGATACAAGAGAGGTTTCTCTCTCTCTTGAGCTTATTGATAAGCTCGAGAATCTGAGCCTGGATAGTAACATCCAAAGCAGTTGTAGGTTCATCGCAGATAAGAATGTCAGGAGCAGCAGTTAAAGCGATAGCGATAACGATTCTCTGTCTCATACCACCTGAGAACTGGAAAGGATACTGATAGTATCTTCTCTCAGCCTGAGGGATACCGACTTCCTTCATGACCTCTAAAGCGTGGCGCTTAGCTTCCGACTTAGTGATCTTAGTCTTGTTCTGGTACTCTCTCTTGAGATCATCTTCTTTTTTATCAATAGCGATAAAAGGAGCCAGATACTTATCTTTCTCTTCTTGGAGAAGATTGACTTCAGCTTCTTGTTTAGCTGATAAGGCTAAACGCTTCTTTTCAGAGAACCAATGAATAAGCATCTTAGCTTTATATTTTCTATTTACGGCCTTGATTTGCTTAGTTAAGACATCAATTTTTTCTTGATTGGAAGAAGGAATAACAACATTCTTTCTTTCGTTTTCTAAGACAGCTAAATCAGCCTCATACTTAGCCTTTAATTCAGAAGCGTATTTATCTACTTCAACCTTAGCTTCCTTTTTGCTGGCTTTAAGAGCTGCTTTTAAAGCAGGCAAGTTATCCTTGTAGACCTTGCTTGCTTCATCCTTAGCATCATTAAACACACCTTTAGCCTTTTCACGAATAGGCTTATCTTCTGCTACTTGAGCATCATATTTAGCCTTGTCTTCGTTAATTAAAGGCTCTGTATACTTAATGGTCTGAGGAGCGGAAGTCATTTGCTCCTTTATAGAAGCAATCTCAGATTTTCTGGTTTCAATGAAATCTTTAACCATATCTACATTGCTCTGAATAATTTCTGTATTAGCTTCAGAGATTCTCTCTTTAGCATTCTGAGCATTTACAATATTCTTTTTAGCGGAACTTAGTAAAGACTTCTCAGTGCCTTTAATAGACAAGAGAATATCAATCTTCTTAGTTAAAGAGGATTCATTGATAATCTTCTTATATTTATCTTCAATATCAGAAAGTCCCATTTCCTTAGCGGAAATCATGGACTTGCCTTTTGAAGAGACATTTTTAGCTTCAGACACAATATTAATGTCCTCATCTAACTTCTTCTTCAAGGCACCTTCTTTATCATCTAATTCTGAGCAGATATCGTTATATACAACTTGAGCTTGAGTAATAGCAGAATTCTTAATAACTTTGGCGTTCTTATAATCTGTTAACTCTTTAGAAATAAGATCGCTGTATCTGTTCTTAAGCTGATTCTTATTGATAAGCATGGTCTCAGTGATCTGCTTACCGATTTTAACAATAGGATTCAAAGAAGAAAGAGGATCCTGGAAGATCATGCCGATCTTATGACCTCTGATACGATGGAATTCATCCTCAGAGACCTTAAGAAGGTCTTCACCCTCATAAATAATCTGTCCGCCCTCAACTATAGCGTTAGTTGAAAGAATGCCCATGATGGCCTTAGAAGTGACTGATTTACCAGAGCCTGATTCACCGACGATGCATAAAGTCTCTCCTTTATATAAGTCAAAGGAGACGCCTCTAACAGCTTGAACCTTGCCGTTATCGGTCTTAAAGGAGATTCTTAAGTCCTTGACTTCAAGGACCTTTTTTCTAGAGGTGGTCTTTGCTCCACCCTCAATTATCTTTTCAAATTTTGAGTCCATAAGATTAATCCTGTCCTTTCAGAGACGGGTTGAAGGCATCTCTTAAGCCATTTCCGAACAAGTTGAAAGAAATCATGATCAGCGCCATGACTACTGACGGAAAGACAATCAAATAAGGGAGCTTATCAATGTATGTCTGATTTTCAGAAAGAATGATACCTAAAGAAATACCATCCTGTAAGCCTAAGCCTAAGTAAGAAATAGTAGCTTCCTCAAAGATGACAGAAGGAATCATCAAGACTGATGAAGTGATGATGGTACCTACAGCGTTAGGAAGAATGTGTCTGAATATCAATCTGAAATCAGAAGCACCTAACGTTCTAGCGGCTAAGATGTACTCTCGCCTCTTAAATCGATAGAACTGCGTTCTTGTAATTGCAGCCGTACCAATCCACCCTGTTAAGCACAATGCTATAGCAAATGATAAGAAGTTAGATCCCATGAGGGTAATAACTAATGTCATGACAACAATCCAAGGCATACCGCTAAGAATATCGGTAAATCTTTCCATGGCGATATCTGTCCAGCCACCGAAATAGCCTGAGATAGAGCCCCAGAGCAAACCGAATAAGAAACAAACAGCAGAAGTTAGAACGCCGAGGACCAAAGAAGTTCTTAAGCCGGTAAAGGTTATATTGAGAAGATCTCTTCCCTTTGCGTCAGTACCCATGAAATATACAGGCATTGAAGTATAGCCATCATATCTGTACATAGAGACGCTTCCAGTGACTTCAATTGTCGGATCAATACCAGGAATCTGAGTTACCTTAACGCTGTCGACTGATCTTAACGGGCAGTGAACATCGTCCAAGATCTTGAAAGTTGACTTAAGCGTCGCTAAATCGCTGGCAGACTTAGAAGAATTAACATAAGTGTCTAAGTCGAGTTCCATCCAGCCTTTAGAAATATAAGAGTTGATTAAAGACTGACCAATAGAATAGCTCTTTTCTCCGTAAGCATCTTCGTATAAATCATAATAGAAAGTGCAGTAACGAATACTAGCGTGATACAAATTCAATTGTCCGTTTGTTATAGTCCAATAATATTTATTAGCCTTACCGGAAGAATCTGTACTAGTTATAGACAAAGCGGCGTTGGCATCAGTGCAAGAAATAGATGCTAACTCGTCAGCCTCAGTAGATAAATCGGAGGAAATAATAACGTCAGAAACCAAGACAGAAGGAATATAAGAAGAAGATTGCTTTAATGAGATAACAACAGAACCATTTAAAGCTCTAGTATCTGTGTATCCAGCTCTAGTAATAGCACTGTTGATATCCAAATTATCGATGGTTCCAGTGTTGCTAGAATAATCCTTTAACACAACTTCTCTTTGAACCTGGTTATAAAGTGCGTCATATCCGGTGTACTTAAACAGAATAGAGTATTCACCTTGTGCAGAGAATGAATCACTAGGAATATCACCGACAACAACCTTTACCTTATAATCAGCACTGCTTAAATTGTAATTATAAGTGTAAGAAGAAAGCTGGCTATCAGAAGTTGAGTCATCAACAGAGTCAATCTGAGAATTCCAAAGACGCATATATCCGCCTTTAGCGCAAGAATGAACAGTGTCGACGAAATTTGCTCCTTCAGCGGTAGTGGTTAATTTTAAAACAGCACTAGATCTGAACTGAGAACCATAAGGCTTTTCATTGTCCTCGTCGTATACAACGTTAGAATACTTTTTGGTTCCATCCCACCAACCAGTTCCAGCAGAAAATAACTTAGGAGTGAGTTTGGTCTCAGTAGGATGAGAATGATAGACATCAGAAGGTAAAGCCACAGGCAAAACCAAAGATAGCATAATAATGAGTCCGAGAATTACAGCAGCCACGACAGAAGATTTGTTTTTAGTGAATCTTCTTAAAGCATCCTTAAAGAATGTCGTAGGTTTAGTCTGGAATTTCTGATCACTAATCTTTGAATCTTTCTGAACAAAAGTAAAGTCATCTTTTTCTACACTGATGGTTTGATCAATATGTCTATCATTAACAAAGGTAAATTCTTCTTTTTCCATAAATTATTTCTTCCCTCCCATTCTGATACGAGGATCGATGAATCCGTATGACAAATCGAGGAAAACACCAGCGATTAAGCTAATAACGGTAAACAAGGCCATATCGACTAAAAGGACGTTGTAGTCCTTGGCGTTTAAGGAAGTGATATATAAAGAGCCAATACCAGGAATACCGTATAAGCTTTCAAGAATCATGGAGCCGCTTAAGACACCGATAAACTCAGATAAGATTGAAGGTAAGATAGGAACCATAGCATTTCTCAAGGCATGTCTAACAACAGTCTGAGATTTAGTAAGTCCTTTTGTTCTAGCTAAAAGCAAGTAATCTGAAGACATGACTTCAGTAAGCTCAGCTCTGGTGAAACGGCAGTATCCGCAGATAGAGCCAAATGACAAAGAAAGAACTGGAATAACATATCCAGATGCTCTTGTAGCCAAAGGAGCAGAATCAGCAGGCCACTGAGAAGGTAAAATCTGACCATTGCTGTAGCAGAAAATCAAAAGCAAAAATGTAATTGTGATAAATGAAGGAATAGAAATAAAGATCATGACCAATGTAGAAATAATATGATCTGTGAGTTTGTTTTTCTTTAAAGCAGCCCAGATACCTAAACCGATTCCAAGAGGAACAGAAATTAAAACTGACCAAATATTAACCTTAATAGTATAAGGAAGCTTTTCCTTGATGATATCCATAGCCAAAGCATTAGGTCTAATATAAGTAGAAACGCCCCAATTCCATGAAGTGAATATGCCCTTAATCCAAGCAGCATACTGATCACCGACAGGTCTGAGATAATAGTAATGGGCGACACGATCCACAGTGTAGGTATTAAGATAATCACCTAACTGTGGCTGTATAGTGCTGAACTCCAATACATATCCGTATTCAACTTGCTTCTGATAATAAGCGATAGCTGAAGCAGGAACAGGATCTGGCTTTGGAAACGGAAGCAACTTAATCAAGAAAAATGTGAGAGTTATTATTATAAAAGTCGTAATTATTGCGAGTAATATTCTCTCAATGGTGTATTTTGTCATCTAAAAATTTCTCCTCCTAACATCTGTTATTAAATCTACCACATTTAACGTCTTCAAACAACTTAATAAAGTCTCTTTTAGCGAAAAATAAGCGGTGTCAATCTCAATGATTGGCACCGCCTGTAAATTTAGAATTAGACAAGTCTTAGAAGCTTAGTCTTTAAACGTTATTTCGTTTAGAAATCGACTTCAGTTTCCTTTAAGCCGCTATTGCTGATTCCATCGATAACCAAATCATATTCAACACCGATGTAGAAGCCACCAGCAGCGTGAACAGCAGAATATAAGGCAGCAGATAAGGTGACAGTGTAAGTAGCAGTTGCTTCATCGAAGGAAACAACTAACTGCTCTAAGTCATCAGCTTTAGTTGTAGAATCGAAGTTTTCTTGATATTTTCCACCGTTCCAGATATAGAAATCGGAAATGACAATCTTCAGTTTTCCGCTTGCAACATCAGAAGCGAAATCAGTATTGTCCATGGCGTTTTCATAAGTGAAGGTAAATGTGAATGTTCCATCATCATTTTCAGCACCAGTACCATACTTAGTAACAACAGCAGGAAGAGAGACACCGGACTTAACTAAGACACCGTGATCTGCGGCATCCCATAAGGTATCAAATGACCAGATGCTGTTATCGTAAATAAGCTGAGAAGATTCGTCTAGAGCAGAAGTATCAAGACCCCAGTTAAGAGTCATACCGCTTGAGTTATCAGACTTCAAGACTTCCAAGAAATTAAGAGGGTCAAGAGTATTTCCGGAAATGGAACCGAAGGCTAAATCGAATTGGCCAACCATCATAACATTGTAGTAAACATCTGACCAATCGGTAGGATTGTGGCAAACATTGTTAACGGTTAACTTAACTAATCCACCTGAGACAGACTCATTATTGAAAGCATCCTGAATGAACTTTGAAACATCATCGCCGTATTTGGTAATCATGTTGGAATACATCCAAGAAATAGTGATGGAGATATTATAAGGATTAGCTGTAGTAGCGGAAGCAACGCCAGCGGCGAAAGTAGAATCAGATTCTTTTAAGGAAGCAACAGCTTTCTTAAACTTTGCCTTAGCGCCTTCCAAGCTGTAACCATAAGTATCATAAGCATCGCCATAAACGGATTCCATGGCTTCTTTGTGCTCGGTAGTATTGTTATAAGAGACACCATTTTCAGGGTCAGACATATAAGCAGAACCGAAGTAGTTGCAAGAAGGAGTAGATCCTCTGGCAGTAGAATATGTCTCTCTATCAATAGCTAATGACATACCGTCTAAGAAGTCGGAGTTAGCCATCCAAGGCTTGCACTGATAGTATTCAGACTCTGCAGTCTGGGCAATAGAACCTTCAGCTCCGAATAACTCATTCCATCTTGCCTGAGAGCAAGAGTTGATATTGAGGTTGAATACTGAATCGCCAGGCACGGTGGTAGTTCTAGGATCAGTCTTATACTGAGAGAGATAATCCATAGGAATTGTGGCCGAATCGATGTTGCCGGCAAGGAATTCCTTGAAAGCAGCACTATCATCATTAGTATAGCCAGGTAAGAACTTAATGTGGACACCAGGAATTCTGTAGGTGCTGGCATTTATTTCGTACCAAGTATTGTTTCTCTTGAATGACATTTCCTTATCAGACTGCCAAGCTTCAAGCATATAAGGTCCAAGATTAAGTACGTTATCAACAGGAGTTGAAGATCCATCGGTTGAGAACTTGGCATAATTATCTTTACCAACAAGGGTGAAGAATGATTTAGGAACAGGTTCATATAAGCCAGAGGTTGTATTGTACATAGCATAGAATCTATTGGTAGGAGCCATGAACTGGAACTGGATATAATCGCCAGTAGAATCAGTACCGCTCTTAATACCAACCTTTGCCCAAGCAGCTGCTGCTGCATCAGAATCAGCACCATCAGCCTTGGTGGCCTTGAAATAATCAGCGGCGCCAACAATACCTGATTTACCAGTCTTGGCGGCTAATTCAGAGCCTCTATAGTAATTAACAGAGCCGTTTAAGAGGATGTCTTTAAACGGAGTAATGTAATCTTCGAGTTGGACATAAGTGCCATCATAAGCCTTACGATTAGCAATACTAGAAGCAGAACGATATTTAATTCCGCCTTTTTCACCAGTCTTTACATGGATTCTCCAAGTATCACTTGTGGTAGTTGAAGTGGCGTTCTCAATAACATTTCCAGTCTCAGTATCAATAGCGACAGGTCTATCATCGGTAGATAAGACACCATACCAATCATAGCCAGTCTTAGTCGAATTCATTTTATTTCCGAAATAAGAACTGGAAATATAGCTGTAAAGGTTATCGACCTGTGAGCCTTTATCATCGAGGGCGTTTAAAGAGTTAGGATCAGTAGAATCCCAAGTATGATAATACCCTTGCCAAGCAGCAACAGGCTCGTTGGCAGCAGCCATGTTAGACTTGATATAACCATCTCTTAAGTTGGAGAAGCCATATCCTACGATATAGTTCTCTGTTCCTTTGACAACACGGTCGTTATACATAACATAACCGCCGTTTTCATAAAGAGGAAGACCGGTTAAATGGTTCTTAACTGCGTAGCCTTCAAGTTTACCAAGGATCTTGGTTTTTTCAGCATAGTCAGCACCAGCATAGGATTTAGCACCAGTGGCTAAAGTAGCCTCGACAGAAGATGAGGCAGAAGACGAAGTACCAGAAGTAGTAGAATTCGATGATCCAGTTGCGACTGATGAGGATGTACCGCAGGAAGCGAGTGCAATACCCATGAATCCAACAAGACCAAGCTTTAATGCAAAAGCGTTTCTTTTCATAAGATAAGTTTCTCCTTTCATCGAAATCTTGAGTATATTTTCCTTTTTTATGCTAATAAAGTCAATAAAAAAGTGAAAATCGACTAAAAAAGCGCTTTCAGTGGTTTCATAAAGAAACAAGTTTAAGCGAGCGATAAGTTAAAAATAATGTCAATTATAATGCCAGCGATTAAAAAACAGCCGCCAATAATAAAGAATGGCAATGAGTAACTAGAAGAATACTGTCTTTGTCTTCTCTTGTCCTGAACAAACTGATTGTAATCTGAATATTTCTCGACATGATTAGGATCCGGATTCATATGAGAGAAGATCGATCTAAAGCCAAAATTAAATATATCGAAGGCTCCCATGTGAGTAACAACTAAAAGCCCGCCTATCAAAACAAGAATTACTCCAGGAAATAAACAAGGGTCTATAAAACCATATAAGTTATAAATTCCTCTTCCACACAAAATACCTAGAAATATTCCGAGTGCGGTAAGAAATGCGGTTAACCATGCAATGATGTTTTGTGCTTTTGAAGACATGTTCTTTCAACTTTCGTCATATTTTACAATATAAGAACTAAAAATGAAACAAAAAGCCTCGCTCTAGATATACCCATTAATCAATCTGACTAATGAAGCGTATTTTTGAGCGAGGCTTAATTGTACCAATATCTTAAAGTTACGAAAGCTTATTGAAAGTAATACTGGCAGTATCGCCTACAGAGTCGACAGTGATGGAATAAGGAAGCTTTACTTTTTTAGCAGCAGCCCAATCATCAGCAGAAATGTTGTAATCAACTTTATCGTAGACAGAATAGAAAGCGAAGTCTTTAAATCCATCAGTACTCTTTCCGAAAGTGGAGCCAGCCTTAAATAAATCATCAGAATCCGCAACATCACTAATACTGTAAGCATCAGTTCCATAAGTAGATCTCATGAGTTCCAATTCAGGTGTTAAATAGAAAGCACTCGATGAGTAATTCTTAGAGCTATTTGTAGAGAACTCTGAGAAGAAATCAATTACTTCATTAGTAGGATAATCTTTATCAGGCTTATAGCCATCATTTACATGGATGTCTTGAGCAGGTTTAGGATCCTCTGAGGCGTTAGGATCGAAGTAAGTAGTGTATTTCTTGCTTTCTTTGTCATAAGAAAGATAGCAGTCATAAACTCTCTTATCTACATGCCAAATTCTAATTCCTGATCCATCTATGCCTTTAGCAGACTCATAAGTAGTAGAAGAATCTAAGGCATTTAACTTTGTAGGGGTGTAGTAGTCGATCATCAAATACTCGTCTAAACTTGTGTTGTTGAAATTTCCAGCCAAAACAACACAGTCACCACTATCCTCAAACGGCTTTAAGCTAACTGTAATCTTATCTTCGGTGTTCTCATTAGTGATAACAGTCGGAGATGTCCATCCCCAGAGATATTTAGAATAAGACTCATGATCGCAAATATTATAATCCTGCATTGAACCGCCTCCGGCAGGAGAACGTACCGAATTATAAGAATCATAATAATCGTTAAGTCCTAGCATATGACCAGATTCATGAATGTAAGTATGAGCATCAGGATTATCTGCAGTATAACCAGGTCTTCTAGTCGCAAAGTCAATAGAGCTCCAGGCATATGTCCCTAAAGGAAGATAGTTTGTAGGAATCTCACTAACAGAAGGAGAATCAAGTGATGTATTTGAATACCAGGTAGTAAAGGCCCAACCTAATCCTTTGCTAACAGGGGCTTCATTTACCATATAAATCCCATCGATGACTCCATCCTTATTAGAATCGAAATCAGAAACTTTATATATAGGATTAGCACCTGTAAACAAGGCTTTGTAAACCTTGCTTAAAATAGTATTGGTAGCTGATGATTCACCCTTAGCCGAATAGTAGTCATAATTATTGGTCATAGTAACACAAGGTGAAACAGAGCCTTCTAAATAAAGCTGGTGGTAAGAAGATTCATAATAATAAGATCTTACAGATTGCCATCCTGTATCACTAGCTTCTCCGAAGAATGTCTTATATATTTCGCTTCTCATACTATCTTTATCGTCAGCGGTCTTAGAGGTGCCAGAGAATAAAACAGGAACTACCAACATCTTCGACTCACCTCTAGAAGGGATATGCCCCTTCCCGAAGCCTTCGCTAAGACCAGCAGAATATTCAAAATTATTAGTCATGTAATCATCAAATAGGTCTCTACCATATTTATAACCAACTGTTGAAGTGGTAGGTATAGTAGAGGAAATAGGATTCTCAATATTTACCGAATCGTATTTATGTGGGTCTTCTGTGACTGAGGCAGCAGAAGATGCGACTGATGAAGACGATGAGGTGCTAGACGACTGAGATGATAATGAACTTACGATAGACTCAGAAGAATGAGCACTAGACGAATTAGAAGAACTAAGAACCGAACTAATTGAAGACTCGCCATTACATCCTGTAATAACGAAAGCCCCCACAGAAGCTAAAACCAAAACTAGCTTTTTGGATTGCATTATAACAAACCTCCTTCTTTCTATTAAATTTCTTAGGCGTTGCTAATGATAATATTTATACGCCAATGAGAAAGAAAAATCCATATATAAAATATGAATCTAAAAATAAACCCGTCGTAAGACGGGCTTATATAGAACGATTTATTCTTATTTCTTCTCTGCTTTAGCAATACTCTTGTAATAAAGCTCTTTAGTATATGTATAAGAAGCGAAGGCTATATCGTAAAGTTCCTCATATGAAGTAAATGTATTATCAAGAAGCACCATGTACCAGTCTTCCTCGACTCCGTTTCTAACGTGGGAGATCTTAGGATGCTTTCTTTTAAGTTTCTTTACATAGTCTAAATCGAACTTAAAGTTGAAGACGTAGCATTTACGTCCTTTATATATAAGAGCAAAGTACTTATCTGTCAGATACTTCATGCAAGTAGGTTTCTTCTTATATGAAGTAGAGACATCGATAGTTAATGACACCATGTCTTTTCTTGTCATGACATAATCGATGAAGTTGTTGATCTTCAAGACAGAAGGAACTACTACAGGCATATCCTTGAGTTTTTCTTCGATAGTAGGAACAGGTCTGACTTTAGGAACGTAGACCTTCTCTTTCTTTTCGACATAAGGTCCATCGTGTATTTCATATAAAGGAATAGCGTATTTATCAAGCATGGCGTTCTGATAGTCCATATCGACTTTATCTAATTCCTTATATACTTCTTCTTTAGGAGTAATAAAGTCCTTATCGAGTTCTTCTTCTTTCTTCTTGATGACAAGAAGCTTAGCTCTATACTTCCTAGCTTCTTCAATGGCCTTATCGTAGACAGGGTCAAACTCGAGAGATATCTTCTCGTTATAAGAAAGAATAAGTGAGTTAGAAGCAGATGTAAGCTCAGCCTTGAGCTTATATACGTCTTCGTTGTATTCATAAGAAGTCAGTAAAGTATATTGATAAGAATGATCGATGATCTCGAAGAATCTCTTTAATGACTTAAAAGAAGAATCTAGGACTATAGAGTAAATATCGTCTTGAAGGAAGACTAAGGTATCTATATCTTTGATGTTGTCTTTAACAAATCCGCTATCTGATCTAAATAAGCACTTAAATACCGCTTCTGAGCAGATGACTACTGAATATATAGCCTCTCCTACATAATTAACCATCACTTCTCTTTGATCTGAATAAGAGTAACGGAAGGAATTATATAAAGGATACTTATCAAACTGAGAGTTAGAGGCTTCTATATGCTGAATAAGATCATCAGTAGAAAGAAGAAGGATAGGTCTTGCCTCAATCTTCCCTTCTTCATATATGTCTTTGCTGACAGGAAGAATAGCTTTCTTTATGTTCTTTTCTTCTTCGTCTGTTACTTTGTTCTTCTGTCCTTCTATCTCATATACGATAGTGACATCTCCTCTAGGCATAATAAAGGAAGCGATAGTTCCTTGCTTGATATCAGAATCCGATCTGATCGAGGAAACCATATAAGAAGGATGCTTTCTTTTAAGCTTCAAAGAAGAAACCACGACTTCTTTATCTACTCTTCTGTAATTTATTCTTTTAGTGATTCTTCCCTTTTCATCTTTATATATTTCTAATATAGCCCTAGATGAAAAGAATCTCTTGGCGTAGTAAGTAACTACGATAAAGCCGACTGTGCCCACTAAGAAAACAGAGGCCCAGATAATAATGAAGATAATAGAAGTAGTTATATCGATAGATTCAAAGATTGGCATATATTTCAATTATACAACAGAAAAGAAACAGACTTTAAATAATCTGACGTATACACAAGCCCTATTTTGAAATAAATGTTACTTTGAAATATCCTTTTCCTTGTGTGAACTACCTCTTGCCTGAAGGGCAAGAAGCTTCACGGCTCAA